>Ga0210020_1000196_pt1 | contig 64322 bp, 58 predicted proteins | sample CryGeymeta201514_FD_183980 | JGI IMG/M metagenome (GOLD analysis project Ga0210020, IMG submission 183980) | Groundwater microbial communities from Crystal Geyser aquifers in Utah, USA - Crystal Geyser metaG 2015-14 (SPAdes) (version 2) | ecosystem: Environmental > Aquatic > Deep subsurface >... | reverse complement strand
GTCCGCATCGTAGGTGAGACCGTTGGTGTCCGTAGCCAGGATCATCGGGAAGGCCTGGCCGTTGCAGTGCACGGTCAGGGTGCCGTTGAGATCGCCGGTGGAGGTGGCGTCATCGAAGTGGACGATAAGGTGGTCCATCCCCATGTCGAGGGTTCCGAAGCCGCTCCAGGCCATCTCCATCCGGCCGTTCAGGGTCAAGGTCGCCGCAGTGATGTCGAGATTTGCCGGGTCGCCGGCAAAGGCCATCCCGCTCATCCCCAGGGTGAAGTCGCCGGAGAGGGTGCCGTCGGGGACGGTCACCGTGACCCCGGAGAAGTCCATGGTGATGGCGGTGGGGTTGCAGGAGGAGCCGCCGACGGTCATTCCGAGGGTCCCGTCCAGGGGCTCCGCCGCGGCGTCGGCGCACTGGGCGAAGTCGAGGGTGGCCACGAGTCCGTCGACGCAGGAGGTGGTTTCATTGAGGTCGGTCCACTGGGCGTGCATCGCCATCGTTCCGCTCGTGCCGCAGTCCGTGGTGGGGAGGTCGAAGGTGCCCGGTCCCATGGCCATGGCGGCGCCGTGGACGGAGGCAGAGGCGACGCTGGAGGTGGTGACACTGCCGGTGGAGGTGGCGGCGGCTCCAGTCGCCGAGGTGATCGCCGCGCTCGCCACCAGCACCGCCTGGGCGACCTGGGTGGAGGAGGCGGCAACAACGGCCTCATCCCCGCCGCCGCCACCCCCGCCGCAGGCGACGGAGAGGGTCAGGAAGGGGAGCGTGGCGAGGAGGGGGGTAGCGATGTGGAGAATTCGTTTCATGGCGTGCTCCTAGGAGTGGGGGTGAATGCGCTCACCCGGGCGGGGTCAGTCGGTGGGTTTCTACTGTTTACTTTTTCCTTCGCCAGCAATGCCTCGGCTGGTTGGCGAAGCGGTAGAGGGTAGGAAGTAGAAAGTAAAAAGGGGGTGGGAGGCTCCGTACCCACGGTGATGTTGCCACCCCCCTTTCTACTTTCTACTTTCTACTGCCGTTGCCGCGCGCCACTCGCCGCGGAGCTGGAAGCGCCGGACCAGGAGGTAGACCGCCGGGATGATGATCAGGGTGAGGAGGGTGGAGGAGATGAGCCCGCCCACCATGGGCGCGGCGATGCGCTTCATCACGTCGGAGCCCGCCTCCGCGCCGACCATCACCGGCAGCAGGCCGATGAGGGTGGTGGTGACGGTCATCAGCTTGGGCCGCAGGCGGCCCACCGCGCCCTCGGTGATGGCGGCCTTGAGGTCGGCGACGCCGCGCATCGCCCCGCGCGACCGGTGGTCGCGGAACGCGGAGTCCAGGTAGACCAGCATCACCACCCCGGTCTCCGCGGCGAGGCCCGCGAGGGCGATGAACCCCACGTCCACCGCCACCGACAGGTTGTAGCCCAGGAGGTAGAGGAGCCATACGCCGCCCACCAGGGCAAACGGCAGGGTCGCCATGACGATGAGGGTGTCGGTGAGGTTGCCGAAGTGGAGGTAGAGGAGCAGGAAGATCAGCGCGACGGTGATCGGAATAACGATGACGAGCCGCTCCTTGGCCTGCTGGATGTACTCGTACTGGCCGGACCAGACGAGGGAGTAACCGGGGGGCAGCTTCACCTGTTCGCCGACGATCGCCTGGGCTCGCTTCACGTAGGTGCCGACGTCGATCCCCTTGAGGTCGACATAGATCCACGCGGTCCGCCGGGCGTTTTCGCTCTTGATGGCGGGCGGCCCCTTGCGCGTGTGGATCTTGGCGACCTGACCCAGGGGGATCTGAGCACCGAAGGGCGTGGCGATGAGGATGCGCTCCAGGTCGGCTGACGAGGTGCGCAGCTCGCGGGAGTAGCGCAGGTTGACCGGGTAGCGCTCCAGCCCCTCGACGGTCTGGGTGACGTTCATGCCGCCGATGGCCGACTGGATCACGTCCTGCACGTCGCCCACCGTCAGGCCGTAGCGCGCCGCCTGCTCGCGGTCGATATCGAAGTCGAGAAAGTTGCCGCCGGTGACCCGCTCCGCGTAGACCGACAGGGTGCCGGGGATGTCGCGCACCACCGCCTCGATCTCCTGGCCGATCTTGGAGAGCACCGCCAGGTCGCTCCCCATCACCTTGATCCCCACCGGCGTCTTGATGCCGGTGGCGAGCATGTCGATGCGCGTCTTGATCGGCATGGTCCAGGCGTTGGTCAGGCCGGGGAACTGGAGGGCGTCGTTCATCTCCGCGGTCAACTCGCCATGGGTGATGGTTCGCTCCAGGGGCCAGAGGCGCGCCAGCCAGCCGCGCCACGGCTCCGGCCAGTTGCTGAAAAAGCGCGCCACGGGCACGCGCCGCCACTGGTCCACCGGCTTCATCGAGAGGGTGGTCTCGATCATCGAGAGCGGCGCCGCGTCGGTGGCCGTCTCGGCGCGCCCGATCTTGCCGAACACCCGCTCCACCTCGGGGAAGGTGCGGAGGATCTTGTCGGTCTGCTGGATCAGCTCGCGGGCCTTGGTGATCGAGATCCCCGGCAGGGTGGTGGGCATGTAGAGGAGGTTGCCCTCATCCAAAGGCGGCATGAACTCGGTGCCGAGGCGGTTCGCCGGGATCACCGTGAGCGCCAGGATCGCCACCGCCGCCGCCACGGTCAGCCACGGAAAACGGAGGGCGACCCGGATGAAGGGGTGGTAGGCCCACTGGGTCGCCCGATTGAGCGGGTTCTTGTCGCCGTCCGGGATCTTCCCGCGGATGACGAAGTACATCAGCACCGGGATCACCGTGATCGCCAGCACCGACGAGGCGCCCATGGCGAAGGTCTTGGTGAAGGCCAGGGGCCGGAAGAGCCGTCCCGACTGCTCGGTGAGGGCGAAGACCGGGAAGAAGGAGACGGTGATGATGAGCAAGCTGTAGAACAGGGCCGGGCCGACCTCCTTGGAGGCGGCGATGATCACGTCCGCGCGGGAGAGTGGTGGTGACTCCGTACCCCTCCCCCCCGCCCCTCCCACAAGGGGAGGGGAGCCAGGGGACACCCCTTCGGGGAGGACCGGTTGAGCCGCCCCCTCTCCCCGTCCCTCCCCCACCAGGGGGGAGGGGGCTTGATCCCGACCGCCCGCAGCAAGTCCCCCCTCCCCCCGTGGGAGGGGGACAGGGGGAGGGGGAGCCTTACCGCCCCCCGCCGCGCGCCATCGCTCCAGGTGCCTGTGGGCGTTCTCCACCAGCACCACGGAGGCGTCGACCATGACGCCGATGGCGATGGCGATGCCGCCCAAGGACATGATGTTGGCGTTGATCCCCAGCAGATGCATGAGCAGTAGCGAGGCGAGGACCCCCAGGGGCAGGACGATCGCCGCCACCAGGGTGGAGGGGATATGGAGGAGGAAGAGGACGATGACGATCGCCACCACCGTCATCTCTTCCGCCAGCTTCCCCGTCAGGTTGTCGATGGCGCGCAGGATGAGCGACGAGCGGTCGTAGACCGGCACGATCTCCACCCCCTCGGGCAGCCCGGCCTGGAGGGATGCGAGCTTCGCCTTCACCCCGCGGATCACCTCCAGGGCGTTCTCGCCATAGCGCATGACGATCACCCCGCCCGCTACCTCCCCCTCGCCGTCGAGCTCGGCGATGCCGCGCCGCAGCTCCGGTCCCAGGTGGATGTGGGCGACCTGCGAGAGGAGGATCGGGGTGCCGCGCTCGCTCACCCCCAGGGGAATCGCCTCCAGGTCCTTGAGCGACTTGATGTAGCCCAGGCCGCGCACCATGAACTCGGTCTCGGCGCGCTCGATGAGGCGCCCGCCCACGTCGTTATTGGAGCGCTGGATCGCCTCCTTCACCCGGCTCAGGGGGATACCGAAGGCGAGCAGCCGGTCGGGGTCCACCTCCACCTGGTACTGCTTCACGTAGCCGCCCACCGAGGCGACCTCCGCCACCCCGGGGACGGCGATCAGCTCGTAGCGCAGGAACCAATCTTGAATCGAGCGAAGCTGGGCGAGGTCGTGCTGGCCGCTCTTGTCGACCAGGGCGTACTCATAGACCCAGCCGACCCCGGTGGCGTCCGGCCCCAGGGTTGGGGTCACCCCGGGCGGCAGGCGACCGGCGACGAAGTTCAGGTACTCCAGGACCCGCGAGCGCGCCCAGTACAGGTCGGTACCGTCCTCGAAGATGATGTAGACGAAGGAGAGGCCGAAGAACGAGTAGCCGCGCACCGCCTTGGCGAAGGGGACCGACAGCATCGCCGTGGTCAGCGGGTAGGTGACCTGGTCCTCCACCACCTGCGGCCCCTGCCCCTCGTACCGGGTGAAGATGATCACCTGGACGTCGGACAGATCCGGGATCGCATCCAGGGCGATGTGGCGCGCCGCGTAGAGGCCGCCGAAGAGCAGCGCCGCCGTGGCGATGAGGATCAACGCACGGTTGCGGACAGAGTACTCGATGATGGCGGAGATCATCTCGGGCAGTAGACAGTAGGTAGTAGACAGTAGTTAGGGGGGAGCTATTGCGAGTCGTTGACGGAGGTGACGAGGCCACTGAGTAACCGCGCCACTTCGTCCGCGAGGTTGGTCAGGGCTTGCGGCACCACAACAAACTCAAGATCCCCGGCAAGGATGAGGTAGTACCGCGCCTCTTCGAGTGAGGCCTGGGCAATGTTGTAGAAGCGCGCCTTTTCCTGCGGAGAACGGCGTTTGAACCCCTCGGCAATGTTCGCCGGTGCAGATACCGCTGCCCGGCGTAGTTGGTTCGTCATCCCGTACATCTCCTCGCGCGGAAAATCGCGTGTGATCCGGTAGATCTCCAGGACGAAGGCGTGTGCCTTCTGCCACGCGATGAGCTGCTCAAATCGCTGGATCTTTTCCATTCCGTTCCCCCATCCGCTGTCTGCTGTCTACTGTCTACTGTCTACTACCTACTGACAGCGGCTCACCGCAGCGCAGCATGGAGGCGCCGAAGTAGGGGTTCGCCACCTCGCCCTTCTGGAGCCAGTTGGCGTGCGACATGGGGCAGTGGTAGGCCGCGAGGCCGAGGGTTGCGGCGGCCGCCTTGGCGGGTCCAGCGGCGACCTCCAGGACCACCTCCGAGATCGGGCCGAAGGCACCGCGGGCACGCTGCAAGTCGCCGCTCTGCAGGCCGGCGAGCTCGGCGTGGACCCGCTGCATCTGCGCGGCGCTGATCCCCTGATCCGCGAGGGCGTGGAGGGCGGCCATCAAGCCCTTGGCCTGCTCCGCGACCCGGGCGGTCGTGTCCCCGGCGAGGGCGGCCTGGATGGCGAGGTAGGTGGTGAACAGGTCGTGGTAGGCGGCGGCCTGCCCAGCGGGCAGCGGTGCACCGCCGCCCATCGCCATGTCCGCCATCGGGGCGGCTCCCACCGCCGCGGGGGCGGCTGGCGCGGTGATCGGCGCTCTCGCCGGTGGCGCGGCCGCCGCGGCGCCGCTCTCCTGGCGCACCGCCATGAGCTTCGCCACCGCCTCCTTGAGCTGCGATTCGGAATCCAGCAGGAACTGCGCGGAGGTGACCACGGTCTCCCCCTCGGCGAGGCCGGCGAGGACCTGCTGGCCGTCGTCGCCCGCGGGGCCGAGGGTGAGGGTGCGGGGCTCGAAGCGGTTGTCCGGGAGGCGGACGAAGGCGAGGTTGCGGCGGCCCGAGTGGATCACCGCCTCGTTCGGCACCACCACCACCGACGCCGCCACCCTCGGGGTGAGGGCGACGTCGGCGTACATGCCGGGCTTGAGATCACCCTGCGGGTTGGCAAAGACGAGGCGCACCTGGATCACACGGGTCTTCGGGTCGAGGGTCGGGTAGACGTAGTCGAGCTTGCCCTTGAAGACTTGCCCGGGGTGGTAGCTGAGGGTCATGTCGGCCGGGGTGTTGGGGCGCACCCATGGCAGCTCGCTCTCGTAGACGTCCGCCAGCACCCACACCCGGGAGAGGTCGGCGAGCTGGAGCAGGGGCTGGCCGGGGGTGACGTACATCCCCTCGGTGGCGTGGCGCTCCAGGACCACGCCGTCGAACGGGGAGTAGAGGGTGAGGGTGCGCTCCACCGTGGCGGTCCGCTCCAGGCGGTCGATCTGGGCGCGGTTGATGTCCCACAGGGCGAGCCGCTCGCGTGTCGAGGCGAGGAGCCGCTTGGCCCCCTCCACCACCTCCGGGAAGGGCGAGGCGCCCACCTTGCGCAGGTTGTCCACCGCCAGGAGGTACTCGCGCTGGGTGGTGACCAGGTCCGGGGCGTAGAGGGTGAGGAGGGGGTCGCCCCGCCTCACCTGCTGGCCGGTCTCCGCGACGAAGAGCCGCTCGATCCAGCCGCCCACCTTGGTGTTGATCTCGGTCAGCCGCTTCTCGTCCACGGTGACCCGGCCGATGGTGCGCAGGGAGCGGGTGAGGTCGCGCCGGGCCACCACCGCCGTGCGCACCCCGATGTTCTGCACCACGGAGGGGTCGATGCGGATCGCGTTCGGGTTCTCCGCGGCCGCCTCCGCCTCCTCGTAGACCGGCACCAGCTCCATCCCCATGGGCGACTTGCCGGGAGAATCGCGGATGTAGGTGGGGTCCATGGGCGCGACCCAGTACTTGATCTTGCGCTCGCCCTTGGGCTTCGCCGGCGGCGCGCTGGCCTCCCCGTTGCCCCGCACCGGGACGAGCCTCATCCCGCAGATCGGACAGTTGCCCGGGTGGTCCTGGATCACCTGCGGGTGCATGCCGCAGGTGTAGAGCCGCTTGGCCGCCGTGGCCGCCCCCTCCTGTGCCGGAGCCGGGTGGTCGCCGTGCAGACCGGCGGTGTGGAGGAGGCCGTGGAGCTGCGGCGCAAAGCGGCCCCCGGCCCACAGGCCAAGGGCGGTGCCGACGAGGACCAGGCCAACCCAGCCAAGCGTGCGTTTCATTTTTTTCCTTAGCCGCGAATGGACGCGAATGGACGCGAATCAGGGACTGGAACGATGAGGCCAACGCGATCCATTCGAGATCGGAGACGCCTTGCAGGGGGGTTCACCACAGAGGACACAGAGATTCTCTCTGGAGCGGTTCTCTGTGATCTCTGTGTCTCTGTGGTAAAAACATTTGCGTCCATTCGCGTTCATTCGCGGTTAATCTTTCTTGGGTTCCGGCAGCCGCCCCACCGCCTGGTCCAGCCGCGCCTGCTCCTGGAAGAGGTCGGCCTTGGCGCGGAAGGCGGCGAGCTTAAGATCGAGCCAGTCGCGCTCGGCATCCAGCAGGTTGAGGAACTCCGCCTGGCCGGTGCGGTAGCCGTCCATGGTGGCGCGCAGGGCCTGCTCCGCCTGCGGCACCAGGCCGGTGTCGAACAGGGCTACCTGCTCCAGGGAGGTGGTCAGGCGGAAGCGCAGGTCGGCGAGCTCGCGCTCCGCGCGCTCCAGCTCGTCGCGGTAGACGGCCTCTGCCTCGGCGAGGCGCGCGCGCGCCTCACTCACCCCGGCGTCGAGGCGCTTGCGCCAGATCGGGAGGTTGATGGACAGGGTCGCCCAGTAGCTGTCGGTGCCGTTGTCGGCCACCGGTAGCGGCCCTTCCGAGGTGAGGGTGTAGTCGAAGCGGGCGGTCAGGTCCGGGTAGTACTGCTTGCGGGCAAGGTCCACGACGGCACGCGCGGCCTCGATCCGGCGGGTGAGGGCGGCCAGCCGCGGCCGTGTGGCGACCATCTCGTCGCGTAGCCCGTCCATCGTCTCGACCACCGGCAACGCCGCGGGCAGGGCCACGCCATCGATCGGGGTCTGCTTGTCACGGGCGAGGAGCTCATTGAGGATTGCGGTAAGGGTAGCGCGCTGCGCGCGCAGGGTGAGGAGGCGGTCGGTGTCCCGCGACAGGGCGACCTGGGCGCGCAGGACGTCCCGCTGCTGGCCGTGGCCGGCACCGTAATGGGCCAGCGCCGCCGCGACGATGTCCTTCACCAGGGCGCGGTCCGCCTCGGTGATGCGGATCGACTCCTCCACGTAGACGAGGTCGTAGTACCGCTCCTTCACCTCGGTCACCACGGCCAGGGCCACGTCGCGCACGGTGGCGCCAGCCGCCCGGGCGAGCCCGCCTGCGTGTGCGCCGCGCAGTCCACGCTTGCCCCAGAAGGGAAGCTTCTGGGAGAGGAAGAGGCGTTGCTCCTGCGGCCCGACCCGCGTCTCCACCTCCGACAAGTACCAGGCCACTCCCGCCTGCGGGTCGTCGAAGCTCGACGCCTGGGCCGGCACCGCGGCCGCCGCCGATGCCGCCTGGCGCGCCGCCTGGATCTGCGGGTTGTCCCGCAGGGCGATGGCGATCAGCTCGTCGAGGGGGGCGGCGCCGGCGGTGGCGGCGAACAGGAGGATGAAGAGGGCAATCGTGCGCATGGATGGGCTCCGTGTTGGTAGGGGGATTAGCAACCAGCGTGCCGCGGGGGTGCAATCTTGTAACGTGCGGAAAAGGCGGACCCCTGCCCCGCGGGGGGTGCAACGGTTTGGAGAATAGTCCGCGGTTGAACTCTCCAGGGTTGGAGGATTCTCCAGGGCGAGAGCCCCGCCACCCGCGGGCGGAGGGTGGCGGAGCTGGCCGCCGTATTGCGCTGGCTCGCCCGCGGGGCGGGGGTGGCGACCACGGCGGACCGCAACCAAAGCCGGCGGGCGCCGGCGGCGGCGATCCCGGGGGAGCTCCCCCCGTCGCCTACCCGAGGCTCGGCTTGCTCCGTAGACTGGTTGCATGCGTTGGCAGACCACCAAGCGATTCCGCCTCACCCGTTACAGCAACTGCGCCGGTTGAGCCTCCAAGGTCAGCCCGGCGGCGCTGGGTGAGATTTTGCCCACCTTTCACCAGGCGGTGGGCGGCGACGTGATCGTCGGGCTCGACCATCCCGACGATGCCGGCGTGGTGCGCCTCACCGACGAGATCGCCCTCCTCCAGACGGTCGACTTCTTCACCCCGATCGTCGACGACCCCTACGCCTATGGCCAGATCGCCGCGGCGAACGCCCTCTCGGACATCTACGCCATGGGCGGCACGCCGATCAGCGCGGTGAACATCCTCTGTCTGCCGGTGGCGAAGATCGACCCGGAGGCGGTGGCGGGGATCCTCGCCGGCGGCCGCGACAAGGCGGCCGAGGCGGGTTGCCCGATCATCGGCGGCCAGTCGGTGGAGGACCGGGAGCTGAAGTACGGCCTAGCGGTCACCGGCCGCATCCACCCGGCGCAGATCCTCAAGAAGGTTGGCGCCCAGGCGGGTGACGTCCTGGTGCTGACCAAGCCCCTTGGGGTGGGGCTGCTCACCTCCGGCTTCAAGGCGGGGCGCGGCGAGCCAGCGTTGGTGGCGCGCGCGAGCCAGACGATGGCGACCCTGTCGGCGATCCCCGCCCGCCTCGCCCACGCCTTTGGCGCCCACGCCTGCACCGACATCACCGGCTTCGGGCTGCTCGGCCACGCCGGGGAGATGGTCCGGGACACCGAGGTGGGGTTTCGCATCGACGCGCGTGCGGTGCCGTGCTTCGCCGAGGTCCTCGCCCGCCCCTACCGCAAGCTGCGCACCCGCGCCGACGCCACCAACCGCGCCTACACCCGCGCGATCGCCACCGTCGGCGCGGCGGTGGGCGAGGCCATGGAGGCGCTGCTCTACGACCCGCAGACCTCCGGTGGGCTGCTCGTCGCCCTGCCCGCCGCGCGTGCTGAGGGCTACCTGCAGGCGATCGCCGGCGAGGGCTACCTCCTGCCGTGCGCGGTGATCGGCACGGTGGAGGCCGCGTTGGTTGGGCGGATCGTGGTCGAGTAGCCACGTCCACCGTCGTGGCGCGGGGGGCGATCGGCGGTGGGCGCCACCGTCGGGAAGGGGGGGCACCCCTCGGAGTCGGACTGGGTCGATCGGCGGCGACAACCATCAGCGCGAGCCCGGCTCCGCCCCCTCTTCGTTGCGTCGCTCCCCGATGGGCTGCGCACCCCTCCCGATCGGGGCTCGCGTCCGCCTCTTCGCAGTCGATTGGGACAAAGTTCGACAGCCTCCTCGGCGTGCTACCGGCGCCCCCCCCCTGGCGATCGGGCGGCGCGGCCCTTCGGCTGGCCGCGGCGCGGCGGCGAGCGGTCCGCTTCCCGTCCCCTGGCCCTTCCGCCCCAGCGGCCGGTAGACTCCCGCCCCCGCCGGCGTGCGCGAGTAGCTCAGCTGGATAGAGTACAGGCCTCCGAAGCCTGGGGTCGTGGGTTCGAATCCCACCTCGCGCACCAGCCCGTCGCGGGCTCGCTCGACCGCCCCGAAGGCGGCGGTGCCGCGACCCTGGCCGGCCGCGCCGCCCGCCTCGCCGGGTGGCCCCGCGGTCCGGTGGCGGCTACACTGCGCCCCCCTTTTGCCCTTTGGAGACGCGCCATGGCGAAGATTGCGGTCCTGCCCGGTGACGGGATCGGTCCCGAGGTGATGGTCGAGGCCCTGAAGGTTCTCGACGCGGTGGCGGATCGGTTCCAGTTGCGCTTCGAGCGGCAGGAGGCGCCGGTGGGCGGGGCGGGGATCGATTGCGCCGGCAAGGCGCTCCCGGACCCGACCCTCGCTTTGTGCGAAAGCTCGGACGCGATCCTCTTCGGCTCGGTGGGCGGCCCCAAGTGGGACTCCCTGCCGCCCGACCAGCAGCCGGAGCGGGCGGCCCTTTTGCCCCTGCGCAAGCACTTCAACCTGTTTGCCAACTTCCGCCCGGCGCGTGTCTTTCCGGCGCTGGCCCGCGCGTCGGTGCTCCGCCCCGACATCGTCGGCGACGGCTTTGACCTGCTGATCGTGCGCGAGCTCACCGGCGGCCTCTACTTCGGCCGCCCCAAGGGGCGCGAGCCGGCCGGAGAGCGGGGTGAGCGCGCCTTCGACACTCTCGAGTACACCACCTTCGAGATCGAGCGGATCGCCCGCGTCGCCTTTCAAGCGGCGCGCGCGCGCCACCAGCGGGTAACCAGCGTCGACAAGGCGAACGTGCTCACCTCCATGGTCCTGTGGCGGGAGACGGTGAAGCGGGTGGCGAAGGAGTTTCCGGACGTGGCGCTTCACCACATGTACGTGGACAACGCCGCCATGCAGCTCGTGCGCGACCCGCACCAGTTCGACGTGATCCTCGCGGAAAATATGTTCGGCGACATCCTGTCGGACGAGGCGGCACAGCTTACCGGCTCGCTCGGCATGCTCGCCTCGGCCAGCCTCGGCGAGGGGACGTTTGGTCTCTACGAGCCGTCGGGCGGCTCCGCCCCGGACATCGCCGGGCAGGGCATCGCCAACCCGATCGCCCAGATTCTGTGCGTACCGATGATGCTGCGCTTCACCTTCGGCGAAACCGCGGCGGCGGCGGCGGTGGAGGAGGCGGTGCGCGCCACCCTCGACGCGGGGCTGCGCACCCGCGACATCGCCCAGCCGGGCGAGGCGACCGTGACTACCGCCGCGATGGGCGACGCGGTGGTGCGCCACCTGGGTGGCTGAGCCCCCGCGCCCGAGACCGTGGTTGCTCTTTTCGCCTTGCTCGCGGCGCGGGTGCTACCCGACCCTCTCCGCGAAACGAACCCCTCAGGGATGGAACAACGCCATGCTCGAAAAGAAAGAGAAGTACAACGTCGCGGTGGTCGGGGCGACCGGCGCGGTGGGGAAGGAGATGCTCTCCATCCTCGCCGAACGCGACTTCCCGCTGGGCGAGCTGAGACCCCTCGCCTCGGAGCGGTCGTTGGGCAAGGAGGTCGAGTGCGGCCGGCGTAAGGTGAAGGTCGAGGTCCTCGGTGACGACTCCTTCGCCGGCGTCGACATCGCCCTGTTCTCCGCCGGGGCGGCGCGCTCCAAGGTGTACGGCCCGAAGGCGGTAGCCGCCGGCGCGGTGGTGGTGGACAACTCCTCCGCCTTCCGCATGGACGACGACATCCCCCTGATCGTCCCGGAGGTGAACCGGGCGGCGATCCCCGACCACCCCGGGATCATCGCCAACCCCAACTGCTCGACCATCCAGATGGTGGTGGCCTTGAAGCCGATCCACGACGTGGCCCGGATCAAGCGGATCGTCGTCGCCACCTATCAGGCGGTCTCCGGCGCGGGCGGTCGGGCGATGGAGGAGCTGTTGGAGCAGGTGAAGGCGGTGGGCGATTTCCGCTTCCCCTCGCCCCAGGTTTTCCCGCACCAAATCGCCTTCAACCTCATCCCGCACATCGACGCCTTCCTCGCCAATGGCTACACCAAAGAGGAGATGAAGATGGTCAACGAGACCCACAAGATCATGGGCGACGCCTCGATCCGCGTCTCCGCCACCTGCGTCCGGGTGCCGGTCTTCCGCGCCCACTCGGAGGTGGTGAACGTGGAGACCGAGAGGAAGATCACCGTCGAGCAGGTGCGCGAGCTGCTGGCCTATGCCGAGGGGGTGACGGTCTACGACCACCCGGAAGACCTCATCTACCCGATGCCGTTTGAGGCGAGCGGCCACGACGACGTCCTGGTCGGGCGGATCCGCGAGGACCTGTCGGTGGACAACGGCATCAGCATGTGGGTGGTCTCCGACAACCTGCGCAAGGGGGCGGCTCTGAACGCGATCCAGATCGCCGAGGAGCTCATCCCCGGCGGCCGCGCCCACGGCAACGCCGCGGCGGAACAGGCGCGGGGATGAGGGTGAGCTTGCGCCGCCTTCCCCTTTTCTGAGCTCACCACCGCCATGAGCGAGCGCATCCAGCCGGTCAAGGGGACCCACGACATCCTGCCCGAGGAGCAGGGGGTGTGGGGGCGGGTGCGCGCCGCGGCCACCTCGATCCTGCCGCTCTACGGCTTCCGCGAGATCACCACCCCGATGTTTGAAAGCGCCGAGCTGTTCGAGCGCAGCGTCGGCGCCGCCACCGACATCGTGGAGAAGGAGATGTACACCTTCGCCGACTCGAAGGAGCGGCGCATCGCCCTGCGCCCGGAGGGGACCGCCGGGGTGGTGCGCGCCTGTGTCCACCATGGCCGCGTGCGCGCCCAGCCGCTCGACAAGCTCTACTACCTCGGCCCCATGTTCCGCCGCGAGCGGCCGCAGAAGGGGCGCTTCCGGCAGTTCCACCAACTTGGCGTGGAGGTGATCGGCGAGTCGTCGGCGACCCTCGACGTGGAGGTAATCGCCCTCCTCGCGCGCCTGCTGGCCGCCTGCGGGGTGGCGCGGGTGGAGCTGCAGATCAACTCGGTGGGCTGTCCGATCTGCCGTCCCGCCTACCGCGCGGCCCTGGTGGCAGCGCTCGCGCCGCGCGCGACGGAGCTGTGTGACGACTGCCAGCGGCGCCTCACCACCAACCCCTTGCGGTTGCTCGACTGCAAGGTCCCCACCTGTGGCGCGGTGACCGCCGGGGCGCCGGAGCTGATTCACCATTTGTGCGACGCTTGTCGCGACCACCTCGCCACGGTGGAGCGCGGGCTCACCGAGCTGGGGATCGCCTACACCGTCAACCCCCGCCTGGTGCGCGGCCTCGACTACTACACCCGCACCGCCTTCGAGGCGATCGCCGCGGGGCTCGGGGCGCAGGCGGCGGTGGCGGCGGGCGGCCGCTACGACGGTTTGGTGGAGGAGCTCGGCGGGCCGCCGACGCCGGCGATCGGCTTTGCGATTGGTCTGGAGCGCCTCGTCACCCTGATGGACGGCGGCGGTGAGGTGCCCCCCCTGCCCCTGTTCGTCGCCCCCCTGGGCGAGGCGGCGCGCCTCTTTGCCCTCAAGCTGGTGGAGGAGCTGCGCGGCGGCGGGGTGGCGGTGGAGATGGACCACGCGGGCCGGTCGCTGAAGGCGCAGCTCAAGCGCGCTGACCGCTTGCAGGCCCGGCGCGCGGTGATCCTCGGCGACGACGAACTGGCCGCGGGCGAGGCGACGGTGCGCGACCTTGCCACCCACAACCAAGAGCGCCAGCCTCTCGCCGGGCTGGCGGCTCGCCTTATCGCGGAGGAGAGACCATGAGCCCGACCCCGATCGTCATCACCGGCGCCGCCGGGCGCATGGGCAAGACCCTCATTCGCTTGGCCGCCGAGGACCCGGAGATCAAGCTCGCCGGCGCCCTGGAGCGGTCTGACTCGCCGGTGATCGGCCGCGACGCGGGGCTGGTGGCCGGGGTGGGGGAGCTCGACGTGTTGATCACCTCCACCCTCGACGAGGTGGCAGGGCCGTGGCAGGTGGTGGTGGATTTCACCTTTCCCGGGGTCACCCTCAACCTCCTGCCTCGGGTCACCGCCGACGGTGGCTCCATGGTGATTGGCTCCACCGGCTTCAAGGCGGAGGAGGTGGAGTTCATCCGCGCCCTGGCCACCAAGCAGCCGCACCTCCTCGCCCCGAACATGAGCCTCGGCGTCAACCTCCTCTTCCGCCTGGCGGCGCTCACCGCCGAGCGGCTTGGCGACGGCTTCGACGTGGAGATCGTCGAGCTTCACCACCGCGCCAAGCAGGACGCCCCCTCGGGCACCGCCCTGCGCCTGGGCGAGGTGGTCGCCACGGCCCTCGGCCGCGACCTTCGCCAGGTGGGGAGCTACGGCCGCCACGGCGCCATCGGCCCGCGGCCGGAGCGGGAGATCGGCTTTTCCACCGTCCGCGGTGGCGACACGGTGGGTGACCACACCTGCTTCTTCTTCGGCGGCGGCGAGCGGTTGGAGCTGACCCACCGCGCCACCTCGCGCGACCCCTTCGCCACCGGCGCGCTGGTCGCCGCCAAGTGGATCCGCGGCCAGGCGCCCGGCCTCTTTGACATGCAAGACGTCCTCGGGTTGCGCTAGGCCACGCCGCATCTTGGTTTCGCCGGACTCCCGCGCCGTCCACATTCCCCCCCCGCAACCCGCGAGTCGTTTGCCATGGCCCCGATCCACGTGCAGCTTGCCGGCCGCCTCGGCCAGCTCCCCCCCTACCTCTTTGCCGAGCTCGACCGGCTGAAGCGGCAGGTGGTGGCGCGCGGCGTCGACGTCATCTCGCTGGGCATCGGTGACCCCGACCTGCCCACCCCGCCGCACATCATCGAGGCGTTGTGCCGCGCCGCCCACGACCCGGCGAACCACCAGTACCCCTCCTATGAGGGGATGGTCCGCTTCCGCCAGGCGGTGGCCGACTGGTACGCGGCGCACAATCCGGCGATCGGACTCGACCCGGCCACCGAGATCGTCGCCTTGATCGGATCGAAGGAGGGGATCGGCCACCTGCCGCTGGCCTTCGTCAACCCGGGCGACGCGGTCCTCTGCCCCACCCCCGGCTATCCGGTCTACCAGGCGGGGACCCGGTTTGCCCACGGCGAGGTGGTGGAGATCCGCCTGCGCGAGGAGGACCACTTTCTCATCGACTACTCGAAGATCCCCCAGGGGATTTTGGAACGGGCGCGGGTCCTGTTTATCAACTACCCGAACAACCCCACCGCCACCTGCGCGCCGAGGGGCTTCTACGAGGAGACGATCGAGGTGGCGCGGGCGTTTGACATCATCGTCTGCCACGACGCCGCCTACTCGGAGATCTACTACGACGGCAAGCGCCCCCTCTCCTTCCTTGAGCTCCCCGGTGCCAAGGAGGTGGGGGTGGAGTTCCACTCCCTCTCCAAGACCTACAACATGACCGGCTGGCGGCTCGGCTGGGTGGCGGGCAACGCCGAGGTGGTCGCGGGGCTGGGGAAGATCAAGACGAACGTCGACTCAGGGGTCTTCCAGGCAGTGCAGGAGGCGGGGATCACGGCGCTTACCGGCGACCAGGCGTGCGTCGCCGAGCTGCGCGCCACCTACCAGAAGCGGCGTGATGTGGCCCTCGCCGCCTTGGCGCGCATCGGCTTGGAGGCGGTCACCCCGGAGGCCGCCTTCTACGTCTGGGTCCACTGCCCCGCGGGGAGCACGGCCGCGGAGTTTGCCGCCCGGGTCCTGCAGGAGGTGGGGGTCGTGATCACCCCCGGCACCGGCTTCGGCTCCGGCGGCGAGGGCTACGTCCGGATGACCCTCACCGTCAGGGTGGATCGCCTGGAAGAGGCGATCGAACGGATCGGCAAGGTGGTATAGGTTGCAGTTCGGGTAAGGGCTTGGAGGTGTTGGTCGATTTCAGCCGCGGCGGAGCTGGAGCGGGCAGAAGGTAGACCGGGGGTCGCACCCCCACCGTCACGGCGAGCCCCTCCTTTCTACTTTCTACTTTCTCCTCCCCCCATGGCCACGGCATTCATTGGTTTCGGCGGTAACCTCGGCGATCGGGCCGCGGCGTGTGCGGAGGCGCTGGCGCGGCTGGGGTCGACGGACGGGGTGGGGGTGGTGGCGGTCTCCGACCTGTTCCGCTCCGACCCGGTGGGGATCGTCGATCAGCCGTGGTTCATTAACGGCGTCGCCGCGCTGGAGAGCCGCCTCTCCCCCATCGACCTCCTCAACCGGCTCATCGAGATCGAGGCGGAGATGGGACGGGTGCGCCTGCGCAAGAACGGCCCGCGGATCATCGACCTCGACCTTCTCCTCTACGGCGCGGCGCGCCTGGCCGAGGCGACCCTCACCCTCCCCCATCCGCGGATGCTGGAGCGCCACTTCGTCCTCGTCCCACTCCTCCAGCTTCTGCCCCACGGCCGCCATCCGGTGAGCGGCGAGCCCTTTGCGGCCGCCCTCGCCCGGTTGCCCGGCGATGGCGGCGTCCGGCCGTTGCTTCCCTTGGCCGCGGAGGTGGTCCGATGAAACGGTACTTGGTGGTGGAAGGGCCCATCGGGGTGGGCAAGACGACCCTGGCGCGCAAGCTCGCTGATGCTCGCAACGCCCGCTTTATTGGCGAGCGCCTCGACGAAAACCCGCTCCTCGAGAGGTTCTACGAGGATCCCGCGGGCCACGCCTTCCAGACCCAGCTCTTCTTCCTCGCCTCGCGCTTTCGCCAGCAGCACCTCCTGCGCCACCGCGACCTCCCCGAGGGGCCGTGTGTCTGCGACTACCTCCTCGCCAAGGATCGCCTCTTCGCCCACCTCAACCTCACCGGCGAGGAGCGCGACCTGTACGACCAGCTCTACGCCCTGCTCGCGCCGCAGGTGGTGCGCCCGGACCTGGTGGTCTACCTCCAGGCGACCACCGACGAGCTGCTCCATCGCATCCAAGCGCGCGGGGTCGCCTACGAGCAGGGGATGGAACGCGCCTACCTCGACCAGGTGAACGAGGCGTACAAGCAGTACTTCTTCGACTACGCTTCGACGCCGCTGTTGGTGATCAACACCACCGACATCAACTTCGTCGACCACCCCGACGACTTCGACGACATCCTCCGCCACATCGAGGAGTGCCCAAGCTCCACCCTTTACTACCAGCCCCCGAGCTCACGCAGGTAGGCGGCGGCGCGGGCAGGCCGCGGCGGCCTGGGCGGAGGGAGGGCCGCCGGGCGGCGGAGTCGGGGCGGCGGCGGAATCCCACGGGCGCAAGGGCTGGGCGGAGGGGCTCCTCGCGGGGGGGGGAGTGGGGCAAGGGCGGGTGCGCACCCCCACGGTGGCCCGCGTTGCCCGCTAACCGAACCGGCCGGTGATGTACTCGTCGGTCTCTTTGCGGCGCGGGTTCTGGAAGAGCTGGTCGGTGGGGCCGACCTCGATGAGGCGGCCGAGGTACATGAAGGCGGTTTGGTCGGAGACCCTGGACGCCTGCTGCATGTTGTGGGTGACGATGACCACCGTGTACCGGCCGCGGAGCTGGTCGATGAGCTCTTCGATCTTTGCCGTGGCGATGGGATCCAGCGCCGAGCACGGTTCGTCCATGAGCAAGACCTCGGGCTCCACGGCGATCGCTCGGGCGATGCACAGGCGCTGCTGCTGGCCGCCGGAGAGGGCCGTGCCCGGTTCGGTGAGCTTGTCCGCTACCTCGTCCCAGAGGGCGGCCGCGCGCAGGGCCGCCTCGATTCGGTCGGCGAGCTCGGTGCGGCTGATCCGTCCCTGCAGGCGCAGGCCGTAGGCGACGTTGTCGGCGATCGACATGGGGAAGGGGGTGGGCTTTTGGAAGATCATCCCGACCCGCTGGCGCAGGGTGAGGGCGGGGACCGCCGGGTCGAGGAGGTTGACGCCGTCCATCAGGACCTCGCCCTCGGCGCGGTGGCCGGGGTAGAGGTCGAACATCCGGTTGTAGCAGCGCAGGTGGGTCGACTTGCCGCAGCCGGACGGGCCGATGAAGGCGGTGACCTGGCCTGCAAGGATATCGAGGGTGTTGTCCTCCAGCGCCCGGTGGTCGCCGTAGTAGAAAGAGAGACCGCGCACCGCGATCTTGACCGCCGGCTTGTTCATCACCCCCTCCCGTCGCGCAGGAGGAGGCGGGCGGTGATCGAGGCGGCGAGGACCGCGCCGGTGATCAGCAGCGCCGCACCCCAGGCGAGGCTCCGCCAGTCGTCGTAGGGCGACATGGCGTAGTTGAACAGGGTGACCGTGAGGTTGGCGGTGGGCTTGGCGAGCGAGCGCGTCCAATACGGCGAGTTGAGGGCGGTGAACAAAAGCGGCGCGGTCTCGCCGGCGACCCGGGCGGTCGCCAGCAGGATGCCGGTGATGAGCCCCGAGCGGGCGGCGCGGAAGAGGATCTCCACGGTCAGCCGCCACTGCGGCGAGCCGATGGCGAGGGCCGCCTCGCGCAGGGCGGTGGGCACCAGACCGAGCATCTCCTCGGTGGTCCGGGTGATGACCGGCACCATGAGGATGGCGAGCGACACCGCCCCGGCGTAGCCGGAAAAGTGGCCGAAGGGTTTCACTAGCAGGAGGTAGACGAAGACGCCGACGACGATCGACGGGGCGGAGACCAGGCAGTTGTTGACCAGTCGCACCGCCCCCGCCAGCCGCCCGCGCCCCACCTCGGCGAGGTAGGTACCGCAGGCGAGCCCCATGGGGATGGCGATCGCCGCGGCCAGCAGGGTCATCGCCAGGGTGCCGACCAGCGCGTTCGCCAGCCCTCCGCCCGCCATCCCAGGCGGTGGGGGCAGCTTGGTGAAGAAGTCCCAGTTCAGGGCCATCGCCCCCTGGCGCGCCACGTCGGTGAGAATCCACAGGAGCATGGTGAGGCCGAGGGCGGCGGCGCCGCTGGCCAGCACCATCACCGCCCGGTTGGTGAGGCGGCGGCGGGTGAGGGGGTCGATCATCTCCCCCCCTGGCCGCGCTCCAGCCGGCGCAGCCAGAGCTGGAGCGCGCCGAGGATGAAAAAGGTGATGACGAACAGGATGAGGCCGAGCTCGATGAGGGCGGCGAAATAGAGGTCGCCGTCCGCCTCGGTGAACTCGTTGGCCAGGGTCGAGGCGATGGAGTTGCCGGGGGCGAAGAGGGAGGCGGAGAGGCGGTGGGCGTTGCCGATCACGAAGGTGACCGCCATGGTCTCGCCGATCGCCCGGCCGAGGCCGAGGATCCCCGCGGCAAATAGCCCCTGGCGGCCATAGGGGAGCATCACGTCGCGCACCACCTCCCACGGCGTCGCCCCCATGCCGTAGGCGGATTCCTTGAGGGCCTGTGGCACCATCGCGAGCACGTCGCGGCTCACCGAGGCGATAAACGGGAGGATCATCAGGCCGAGGACTAGGCCGGCGGTGAGCATGCCGATCCCCATGGGTGGGCCGGCGACCAGGCGGCCCACGAGGGGCAGGCGGCCGGCGGTCGCCTGCAGCGCCGGCTGGACGTGGTCGGCCATGAGCGGGGCGAGGACGAACAGCCCCCACATGCCGTAGACGATGGAGGGGATCGCCGCGAGCAGCTCGATCGCCATGGCGAAGGGGGAGCGCAGAGGCGCCGGACAGATCTCCTCCAGAAAGAGGGCGACGCCGAGGGCCACCGGCAGGGCGACGGCGAGGGCGATGGCGGTGGAGAGCAGGGTGGAAACGATCGCGGTCAGGGCGCCGAACTGCGCGGTGACCGGGTTCCACGCGCTGCTGATCAGAAAGCGCCAGCCGAAGGCGTCGATCGACGGGCGCGCCGCCAGGGTGAGGAGGAGCCCCATCGCCAGCGCCAGGCCGAGGAGGCCGCAGGCGGCCGCCCGGGTGGTGGCGCGAAAGAGGCGATCACCCTGCCAGTAGGGGCGCGGCGATCGGGGAGGCGCGCCGGCCAATGCGGCCGGTGGGGTGGCGGACATTTCCAAGTGGGCCTAGGAGTCTGTGGGAGGTGGTCGATCGGCTGGAACGGTCAAGGGTGCGCGCGCCCAAACGAGGGTGCGGCTCCCGGAACAAGCCGGCCGCAAAGGAGCGCGCATCGAGCAGCTGGGTGGTTGAGCGCCGGGGAGACGGAGGTCACGAAGGTCACCGCGGACTACCTTAGAAATCATCTCCGGTGGCTCCGTCGCCTCGGAAGTGCAAGCCACCTTCCAGGCTAAGCCGGCGTGACCGGATGGGGTGGACCGCACCCTCCGGCCCAGGATTCGCGCCCCTTTCCGTTCCTTCGCGTTCATTCGTGGCGCAATCGCAAAACCATCTTCCCATACCGTTCCTTAGCAAGACCGCCCGCAAGCCGACCAACTCCATTAGCGCGCAGGCCACACGGCCTGGCCGTTGGCGTCGCGGAGCTGGCTGCGCCACGTCCCCTCCACCTGCTCCACCACCGCCGCGGGCATCGGCACGTAGTCGAGGGCGAGGGCCTGGTCGCCGCCGTTGTGGTACGCCCACGCGAAGAAGGAGAGGATCGCCCGGGCGCGTTCCGGCTGCTCCTGAACCGTGTGCATGAGGATGAAGGAGGCGCCGGTGATCGGCCACGACCCCGCGCCCGGCTGGTCGGTGAGGACGACGTAGTAGTGGTCGGCGTGGGCCCAGTCCGCGTTCGCCGCCGCCTGTTGGAAAGAGTTGGCGGTGGGGGCGACGAACTGGCCGTCGCGGTTTTTCAGCAGGCCGTAGGTCATGTGGTTTTGCAGGGCGTAGGCGTACTCCACGTAGCCGATCGCGCCGTTGACCCGCCCGACGAAGGCGGCCACCCCCTCGTTGCCCTTGCCGCCGAGCCCCACCGGCCAACTCACCGCCTTGTCGTTACCCACCTGCTTCGCCCACTCCGCGCTGACCTTGGCCAAATAGTGGGTGAAGATCCAGGTGGTGCCCGAGCCGTCGGCGCGGTGGACCACGGTGATCTCCTGGTCCGGCAGGGCGAGGTCGGGGTTGATGGCGGTGAGGCGCGGGTCGTTCCAGCGCTTCACCTCCCCGAGGAAGATCGCCGCCAGGGTGGCACCGTCGAGCTTGAGCTGGCCGGCCTCGACCCCCTGCAGGTGGACCACCGGGACCACCCCGCCCATCACCATGGGGAACTGGAGCAGGCCGTGGTTGGCAAGCTCCGCCGGGGTGAGCGGCGCGTCGGAGGCACCGAAGTCGATGGTGCGCGCCACGATCTGCTTCACCCCGCCGCCGGAGCCGATCGACTGGTAGTTGAGCTGCACGCCGGTCGCGGCCGCGTAGTCGTGCGCCCAGCGGCCATAGATCGGGTAGGGGAAGGTGGCGCCGGCGCCGGTGATCGTGGTCGCCGCGGGCAGGGCGGCGGGCGCCAGGGTGGCGAGGGTGGCGAGGGCGACGAACAGGTTGCGCATGGTCTCTCCGGGTTGAGGTTCTCTTGGGTTGCGAGAAGGCTCGCCTTTCGCCATGGCGACCCGGTGGCGCCTGCGTCACAACCGTGTCACGCCGCCCGGGGGCCAGAGCCGGCGGCGGCGGGTGGCACAACACGCGGCACCCCCCTCGGCCACGCGCCGCCGCTCAGCCGCTCACCAAGACCCACACCCCGACGGCGATGAAGGCCACGCCGGCGATCGACGAGACGAGCTTCGGGTCGAGCCAGCGGCCGAGGAGCTGGCCGGCAAAGACCGCGATCGTGCAGCTGGCGACCAAGGCGAGGGCGGCGCCGAGAAAGACGGTGAACCGCCCGTTGCCCGGCTGGCTGGCGTAAAGCAGCGTCGCCACCTGGGTCTTGTCGGCGATCTCCGCCAGAAAGACGGTGGCAAAGACGGTGGCGAGGAGCTTGAGGTCCATGGGGGGCCGGGGGAGGAGGGGGCGGCTGGGAGGTCGAGCGGACCGGGTCTTGATTTACGCGGAGGAGGCGGGGGTTCGCCAGCAAGCGCCATCTCTCGGCCGGGGTCCGCTGGCCCTCGATCTACGCGCGGAGCTGGCCGCTGCCTTGGATGGTGTACTTGGCGGTGGTGAGCTCTTCGAGCCCCATGGGGCCGCGGGCGTGGAGCTTGTTGGTAGAGATGCCGATCTCCGCGCCGAGGCCGAACTCGAAGCCGTCGGTGAAGCGGGTGGAGGCGTTGACGTAGACCGCCGCCGCGTCCACCTCGCGCAGGAAGCGGCGGGCGCGGTCGTAGTCGCGGGTGAGGATCGCCTCCGAGTGGCGCGAGCCGTGGGCGGCGATGTGCGCCAGTGCCTCATCCAGCGAGTCCACGATCCGCACCGAGCAGTCGAGGGAGAGCCACTCGGTGTCCCAGTCCGCGGGCTGCGCGGCGACAAGCAGCTCGCCCATCACCGGCGCGAGCAGGGTGCAACTGCGCTTGCAGCCGTGCAGACGGATGGCCGCGGTGCGCGCCGCCGGCGCGAAGCGCGCGAAGAAGGGCTCGGCGATGGCGACGTGGACGAGCAGGGTCTCGGTGGCGTTGCAGGTGGCGGGCCGCTGCGCCTTGGCGTTGAGGGCCACCCGCGCGGCCATCTCCAGATCGACGTAGCGATCGACATAGGTGTGGCACAGCCCCTTGTCGTGCTTGATCACCGGGATGGTGGAGGTCTCGGTGACGAAGCGGATCAGCCCCGCGCCGCCGCGCGGGATGATCAGATCGACGCGGTCGTCCATCTTCAGCAGGCGCGCCACCAAAGCGCGGTCCGGGTCGTCGACGAAGGTGACTGCCGCCGCCGGTAGCCCGGCCGCCGCCACCGCCGAAGCGAGGATGCGGGCGATGGCGCGGTTTGAGTGGATCGCTTCGGAGCCGCCGCGCAGGACCACCGCGTTGCCCGCCTTGAGGCAGAGGCCAGCGGCGTCGGCGGTGACGTTGGGGCGCGATTCGTAGATGATCCCCACCACCCCAATGGGGACGCGCACCCGGGCGATCTCCAGGCCGTTGGGGCGGACCGTGTGGTGGCTGATGGAGCCCACCGGGTCGGGGAGGGCGACGATCTGCCGGAGCCCCTCCGCCATCTGGTCGATGCGGCCGCCGGTGAGCGCGAGGCGGTCGAGGAGCGGAGCGCTCAGCCCCGCCCGCTTCCCCGCGTCGAGGTCGAGGCGGTTGGCCTCCAGCAAGCCCTCACGGTCCGCCTCCAGCCCCGCGGCCATCCGGGTGAGGGCGTCGTCTTTCACCGCGGTCGGGGCAAAGGCGAGCAGGCGTGCGCTCGCGGCGGCGGCGGTGACCGCCGCGTCGAGGTCAAAGGGTGGGGTCATGGGCTCTCCCGGAAGGGGTGGATCCGCGGGCGATTGTCGCCCAAAGGCGGGCGGGGCGCGACCGGCCTCTCGCCTTGGGCGCGAGCGCGGCGTAGCGGCCGACCGGGGGCGGGTGACTGATCCGGCCGCCCTCCGTACCCTGCACCCATGGACCTCGAACCCCTTCGCCGCCACTTCGCCGGCCACCGTCCGCTCCTGCTCATCGTCCTCGACGGCTGGGGGATCGGCGCGCACCTTGAGTACGACGCGATCGCCCAGGCCGCCACCCCGGTGATGGATCGCCTGTGGGCGCAGTATCCGCACACGACCCTGATGACCTGCGGCTTCCACGTCGGCCTGCCGGGCCAGCGCGACCTCGGCGGCAGCGAGGTGGGCCACCTCACCATGGGGGCTGGAAGGATCCTCGATCAGGGGCCGACGCGGATCGTCAAGGCGATCGAGGATGGCTCGTTCTTCGCCAGCGAGGTCCTTGGCGAGATCATCGAGTGCGGCCGCGGCGGCCACACCGTGCACCTCTTGGGGTTGCTCTCCGACGGCAACATCCACTCGCACATCGCTCACTTCGAGGTGGTGATCCGCCACGCGGACCGTTCGGGGGTGGCGCGCTTGCGCCTCCACGCCCTCCTCGATGGCCGTGACGTGGGGATCCAGTCGGCCCTCGACTACACGGCGCGCATCGAGGCCCTGTTTGGAAAGATCAACGCCAAGGGGGGCCGCGACTATCGCATCGCCTCGGGCGGCGGTCGTGAGCAGATCACCATGGACCGTGACACCACCTGGCCGAAGGTGGCGGCGGGGTGGGCGTGTCACGCCCTCGGCGAGAGCCCGAACCGCTTCCCCTCCATCGCGGCGGCGATCCGCGCCTTCCGCGCGGCCACGCCGGCGATCATCGACCAGGACCTTCCCGGCTTCGTGATCGTCGACCCGGCGGGGCGCGCGGTGGGGCCGGTGGCGGATGGCGACGCGGTGCTGTGCATGAACTTCCGCGCCGACCGAGCGGTGGAGATCAGCCAGGCCTTCGAGCTCGACGACTTCTCCGGCTTCGACCGTGGCCGGCGGCCTGCCTGCCTGTACGCCGGGATGATGGTCTACGACGAGGACCACAACCTGCCGCGCAAGGTGGTGATGGGGCCGGCGCGGGTCGAGCGGCCCCTGGGCGAGCGGCTTGTCGAGTGGGGGCTTTCCCAGTTCCGCCTCGCCGAGACCCAGAAGTACCCGCACGTCACCTTCTTCTTCAACGGCGGCCGGCATGAACCCCTGGCGCCGGCGCGCGAGTCGTACGTCCTCATCGAGTCGGACAAGATCGACTCCTTCGCCAACGCCCCGGCGATGAAGGCGGTGGAGATCGCGGAGAGCGCCGAGAGGCTCGTCGCCGAAGGCCGGTTTGATTTCGGAATCCTCAACTTCGCGAACACCGACATGGTGGGCCATACGGGCGACTTCGCCGCGGCGAAGGTGGCGGCCACGGCGGTGGACACGGCGCTGGGGCGGGTCCTCGCGGCGGTGGAGCGGGCGGGTGGCGTGGCGTTGGTCCTTGCCGACCACGGCAACGCCGACGAGATGGTGATCATCAACAAGCGCGGCGCGGCGGAGATCTCCACCAAACACTCCCTCAACCCGGTGCCGTGCATCTGTTTCGATCCGCAACCCGAGCGTCCCTACCACCTGCGCCAACCCGAGGGCGAGGAGGTGGCGGGGAGCACCCCGGGGCTTGGCCACGTGGCCGCCACCTGCTGTGTGATGCTCGGCCGGCCGGTCCCCGAGGGGTGGCTGCCGCCGCTGTTCGTGGAGTGAGGGAGAGGGGTGGCGGCTTTAGTTTTCAACCCCGTCCCCCAGAGGCGCGGCGGGCGCAGAGGAGCGGCGGTGGTGGCTGGACATCGCGGTCAAGCGAAGAGCCACACCTCCATGCCACCCGCCATGGCGGATCGCGGTTGGCACCGCGCGTCGCGCGCCCTCCTTTCGTCGACCCACCTCCGTCTCTGCTCCTCGGTGTTGCAATCGTGATGCGTACTTCGGCATTGCATACGGCGAGCGTTGCCCGCTGAGTCGCTTCTCCTCGGTGTTGCAATCGTGATGCGTACCCAGGCTGACAAGGCGGAGCGGATCGCCGTCCGCCTGCCCAACTGGGTGGGCGACATCGTCCTCGCCACCCCCTTCTACCGCGCCTTGCGCGCCGCCTATCCCGCGGCGCGGATCACCGCGGTCGGGCTCGGCGCCACCCTCGGGATCGTCGCGGACTCGCCCTGGTTCGATGCCTTTCTGCCGCTCCCGCCGCGCCGCGCGCAACGGCGGCCCGCCTCCTTCTGGCGCGCGGCAATGGCGCTGCGCCAAGCGCGTTTCGACACCGGCTACCTGCTCACCAACTCGCTCTCCTCCGCGGCGCTCTTTTGGCTCGGCCGGGTGGGGCGGCGGATCGGCTACGCCCGCGATGGCCGGCGCTTGCTGCTCACCGACCCGTTGCCCGTGCCGCGCCCCGCCACTCCCGGCGGGGTGGTGGGGATCAAGGAGTACTACCTCAATCTCGCCCGCGGTGTTGGCCTGACCGTGACGGAGACGCGCGTCGAGCTCTTCCTCGGCAACGATGATCGCGCCTTCGCGGCGCGGTTCTACGCCGAGCGCGGGGTGGGCGACGGCGACTTCGTGGTCGGGATGAACCCGGGTGCCGCCTACGGCGCGGCCAAGTGTTGGCGCGCCGACTACTACGCCGCCACCGCCGATACCCTCGTGCGCGAGCAGGGCGCGCGGGTGGTCCTCTTCTCCGGCCCAGGCGAGGAGCGGATCGTCGAGGAGATCACCCGCCTCATGCACAGCACGCCGCTCACCGTGATCGGCGCCGGGGTCACCCTGCAAAACCTCAAGGGGCTCATCGCCCGTTGCGATCTGTTTGTGGGCAACGACTCGGGGCCGATCCAGTACGCGATCGCCTTCGACCTGCCGGTGGTCACCATCTTTGGCTCCACCCCGGTGGAGTACGCGGCCACCGACTATCCGCGCGTGCGCCAGCTCTGCGCCCACGTGGCGTGCGCGCCGTGCAACCACCGCACCTGCCCGATCGACCACCGGTGCATGAGCGCGGTCACCCCGGAGTGGGTGATCCGCGAGGCGGAGGCGTTGCTCGGCGGGGAATCAGAGCGCTCCCCCAACGGGCGGGGCGCGCGCCGGCAAAGACCCAGCCTGCGCCCTTGAGCACTTTCCCCGATTAGGGTGAAAGAAACATTTCGTTTTTTATTCTTGCCACCACCGGCCGATCTTCCCGCCATCGACGAACGGCCCACGCGGGAGACCAAGCCACCCGCACTGAGGGGCTAGGGGTTGACTTCCAAACATGCCTCATTCAAAAGGCGCGGCATCTGCCAAGCCACGGGAAAGAGGACCTCGGAACGAAACTCGTAGCCCCATCACTTTGCCCTCACTTTGAATGAGGAGAAGGAGCCATGGACGCAGCCAAGCAGACCCCCTTCGAAGCCGACGACGACCGCCCTCCGAATCCCACCACCGGAGACTGCGCGTCTCCGGGCCCCCTCGTCGCCACCCTTCCCCCGCCGTCCCTCTCCTCTCCCCTCGAGTTCGACCTCTCCCCGCTCGCCGCGGCCTCCCGCCACGGCATGCTCCCCCTGACCACTCACTCCCTGCCTCTGTGGGGGAGTGCTGCCTGGTCTTCCTGGCGCGCCCAGCTCCGGGCGCGGCTCCGCGATGTGGACAGCCTCGCCCGCGCCCTCGGCGCAAGCGACCTGTTGGCGGACACCGGTGCGGCGGTGCGCCGTTTCCCCATGGCGATCACGCCGTACTACGCCTCGCTGATCCGCCGCTTCGACGAGTCCGACCCGATCTTCGCCATGGCGGTCCCGCACGGCGGAGAGGTGGTCGATCCGCCCTTCCTCTCCGACGACCCGCTGGAGGAGGAGCACGACTCGCCGGTGCCGAACCTGGTCCACCGGTATCGCGATCGGGCGCTGTTGCTGGTCACCTCGACCTGCGCCATGTACTGCCGCCACTGCACGCGCAAGCGGGTCGCCGGTCAGCAGGAGTCGGCGATCACCGACGCCGAGCTCGCGGTCGCGGTGGGCTACCTCCGCGACCATCCGGAGATCCACGACGTGATCCTCTCCGGCGGTGATCCCCTCACCCTGCCCACTGAGCGTCTGGAGCAGATTCTCCAGGCAGTGCGCGCGGTGGAGACGATCGACGTGATCCGCATCGGCAGCCGTACCCCGGTGACCATGCCCATGCGGATCACCCACAGGCTGGTGACGATGTTGCGCCGCTACTCGCCGATCTGGATCAACACCCACTTCAACCATCCCGTCGAGCTCACCCCCGAGTCCATGGAAGCGTGCGGCCGGATCGTCGACGCGGGCATGCCCCTCGGCAACCAGTCGGTTCTCCTGCACGGGGTGAACGACGACGCGCAGGTGCTGGAGAAGCTCTTCCGCGGCCTGGTGCGCAACCGGGTGCGGCCGTACTACCTCTTCCAGTGCGACCTGGTGCGCGGCGTGGAGCGGTTTCGCACGCCGCTCTCCAAGGGGATCGAGATCATGGAGTACCTGCGCGGCCGGGTGAGCGGCATCGCCATCCCGACCTTCGTGGTCGATGCCCCCGGCGGGGGCGGCAAGATCCCCCTGCTGCCCAACTACATCGTCTCCATGAGCCCGACCCACACGGTGCTGCGCAACTTCGAGGGCCGGATGGTGAGCTACCCGGAGCCGATGGAGCGTCACGATTCCACCCCCGCCGCCGCCCCGCACGCGGGGGTGGCGACGGTCTTCGAGCTGTGCCGCGGCACCGCCACCACCCTCGGGCCGGACGACCACGGCGGCTGTACGGCGCACGGCGGGTGAGCCAGGCGAGCCGCCTGCGAGGTGAGCGACACGACGCCCGGTTCGCCGGGCGCCGTGTCGCGGCGGCGCGAACCCTCGCGATGGAGCGGTTATGGGACTGAGGATTGGTCTGGTCTACGACCTGCGCGCCGCGTATCGCGACCAAGGGCTCTCCGAGGAGGCGCTGGCGGAGTTTGACAGCGAGGCGACCGTCGATGCCCTCGACGCGGCGCTGCGTGGCCTCGGCCACACCCCCGACCGGATTGGCCACGGTCGCGAGCTCGCCCGCCGGCTGGTCGCCGGGGAGCGGTGGGACCTCGTCTTCACCATTGCCGAGGGGGTGGCCGGGAGGTCGCGCGAGGCGCAGGTGCCGGCGTTGCTGGAGATGTTCGCGGTTCCCTACACCTTCTCCGATCCCCTGACCTGCGCCGCCACCCTCGACAAGGGGGTGGCCAAAAGGCTGGCAGCGGCGGCGGGGGTGGCCACCGCGCGCTTCGCGGTGGTGGGCGCGGTGGCGGAGCTTGACGCGCTGGAGCTCACCTATCCCCTCTTTGCCAAGCCCCTCGCCGAGGGGACCGGCAAGGGGGTGGACGGCGACAGCCACGTCACCACCCCGGCGGCGTTGCGGCCGGTGGTGGCGCGGCTGCTCGCGCGCTACCGCCAGCCGGTTTTGGTGGAGGAGTACCTGCCCGGGCGCGAGTTCACCACCTCGCTCCTCGGCACCAGTGCAGACGCCCGCGTCCTCGGCACCCTGGAGGTTCTCCTCCGGGAGGGGGCACCGCACGGCGACTACACCTTTGCGGTGAAGGAGGAGAGTGAGCAGTACGTGGACTACCTGCCGTTGCGCGACCCGCTGCTGCGCGGCCCGGTGGAGGCGCTCGCCCTGTTGGCCTACCGCGCCCTTGAGTGTCGCGACGCAGGAAGGGTGGACGTCCGCCTCGATGGCCAGGGGCGGCCCTGCTTCTTGGAGGTCAACCCCCTGCCCGGTCTCCACCCGAGCCATTCGGATCTGCCGATGACCGCCATTGCCTACGGCATGGGCTATGGCGAGCTGATCGGGGCGATCGTCGCGAGCGCCTGCCGTCGCTATGGGATCCGCCATGGGGCGTGAGCCGGAGGTCCTGCTTCTCTACAACGAGCCAGTTGTGGGTGGATTGGCGAGCGAGGCGGGGGTGCTGGCGGAGGTGGCGGCGGTGCGCGCCGGCCTGGAGCTCCTTGGCCTTCCCTATCGCGAGGCCGGGGTGCGGACCCTGGAGGAGGCCCTCGCCACCGTGGCGGTGGGCGGCGAGGGGGTGGTCTTCAATCTGGTGGAGGGGTTTGCGACCGGCGGCGAGGATGCGGCGCAGGTGGTCGCGGTGGCGGCCGGCCTCGGCCGCGGCTGCACCGGCAACACCACCGCCTGCCTCGCCCTCACTTTGGATAAGGTGCGCACCAAGGGCGTGCTGCGCGAGTACGGGGTACCGGTCCCCGACGGGGTGGTGGTCGCCATGGGTGAGGCGGTCCCGCCGCTACCGGCCGGGGTCGGCCCGTGGATCGTGAAGCCGGTGGCGACGGATGCGAGCGAGGGGATCGACGCGGAGCGCTCGGTGGTCCGCACCGCGGGACCGGAGCTGGCGGCGGCGGTGGCGCGGGTCCACCGCGACTTTCGCCAGGCGGCGCTGGTAGAGCGGCTGGCCGGCAGCCGCGAGCTGAACGTCTCGCTGCTGGAACGCGGCGGGGGTGTGGAGGTCCTGCCGTTGGCGGAGATCGACTTCTCCGCCTTCGGCCCCGAGCGGCCGCGGATTGTCGACTACGCGGCGAAGTGGGACGTGAACGCCTTCAGCTACCACCACACCCCGCGCCTGCTGCCCGCGCCTTTGGATGCGGCGCTTGCCGAGCGGGTGCGGAAGGTGGCGCGGGCGGCGTGGCAGGCGGTGGGATGTCAGGACTACGCGCGGGTCGATCTGCGCCTCAGCGACGCCGGCGACCTCTTCGTGCTGGAGGTGAACGCCAACCCGGATCTTTCGCCGGACGCCGGCTTCGTTGCCGCCCTGGGTGCAGCGGGGCTGGCGATGGCGGATTTCGTCGCTGCCGTGGTGGACAACGCGCGCCGCAGGCGGCCGGTTGCGGTCCCACCCCCGGTGGAGGCCGCCGCGTCCGGAGCGGGTGGGGTGGCGGTTCGCCCCCTGGAGCGGGGTGACCGGGACGCGGTCTTGGAGGTGGTGCGGCGGGCGGCGGTCTTTCGCCTCGATGAGCAAGAGATCGCCCGCGAGGTTCTCGACGACACGCTCGCGCGCGGCGCGGCGGCGGGCTACTACGGCCTGGTCGCCCGCCTCGCTGGCCGCATCGTCGGGTGGGCCTCCTACGGTCCGATTCCATGCACCGTGGGCGCCTACGATCTCTACTGGGTGGTGGTGGACAAGGCGGCGCGGCGGCAGCGAGTCGCCTCGACGCTCATCGCCGAGGTGGAGCGCCAAGTGGGCGCCCTGGGCGGCCGGCTGATCGCCATCGAGACCTCCAGCCGCCCGGCCTACACCGCGGCGCGCGCCCTCTACGGGCGGTGCGGCTACGCGGATGCGGCGCGGGTGGCGGAGCTCTACGGGCCAGGCGACGACAAGTGTGTCTTCGTGAAGCACCTCCCCGCCGGCCGGTGATGCGGTGGTCGCGGTCGCGGTCTTTGTCGCCTGCTACGCCGGTCTGATCCTCGGCCGGGTGCCGGGGTTGCAGCTCGATCGCACCGGCATGGCCTTGCTCGCCGCCTTGGTGCTGGTGGCGACCGGGGTGGTGGGGGAGCAAGAGGCGGTGGCGGCGGTGGACCTGCCCACCATCGAGCTGCTGTTTGCCCTGATGGTGGTCTCCGCCCAGCTCCGCGCCGGCGGCTTCTACACCCGCGTGGCGAGCCGCCTGGCCACGGTGGCGCTGCCGCCGCCCCTCCTGCTGGGGCTGGTCCTGGCGGCGATGGGCGGGCTGGCGGCGGTGTTCAGCAACGACATCGTCTGTCTCGCCGCCACCCCGGTGCTGATCGCGGCGTGTGGCCGGCTCCACCTCGATCCCATCCCCTTCCTCCTTGGCCTCGCCTGCGCAACGAACGTCGGCTCGGCGCTGACGTTGATCGGCAATCCGCAGAACATGCTCATCGGCGAGGCCCTGCACCTTTCGTTCGCGGGCTATCTCGCGGTCGCCTGGCTCCCCACCCTCCTCGGCCTGGTGGCGACCTGGGGGGTGATCGGGTTCCAGTTCCGCGGCCGCTGGCAGGCGACGGTGGCGCCGCTGGCGGTGGAGGGTCTGCCCCAGTTTGACCGGTCGCGCTCCGCCAAGGGGGTGGCGATCGCCGTCGTGCTCTTGCTCTGCTTCCTGTGGGCGCCGTGGCCGCGCGCTCTCTGCGCCCTGGCCGGCGCGGCGCTGATCCTCACCAGCCGGCGGCTCGGCTCGCGAGTGGTCCTCGGCTTGGTGGACTGGCAGCTCCTCCTCCTCTTTCTCGGCCTGTTCGTGGTCAACCACGCTCTGCAGGCCACCGGCCTGCCGGCGCAGATGGTGGCGGCCGCCGCCGCCCATGGCCTCGACCTCACCCACCCGGCGGCGCTGTTTGTGGCGGTGGTGGCGCTCTCCAACGCCGTCTCCAACGTCCCGGCGGTGATGCTCCTCCTGCCCCTCGCCAGCCACCCCCTGGCCGGGCCGCTCCTCGCCCTCGGCTCCACCCTGGCGGGCAACCTGCTGCTGGTGGGGAGCATCGCCAACCTGATCGTCGCCGACCTCGCGGGCCGCCACGGGGTGGTGATCGACTGGCGGTGCCACGCCCGCACCGGGGTGCCGGTCACCGTCGCCACCCTGGCGGTGGCCGCCCTCTGCCTGGGGTTCGAGTGAGGCGCGGCGCGCGGGCGCATCTGGCGGGGGCGACCGGCGCTGGCAAAAAAAATGTTGCGTGGCGCCGGGCGGCGCCTTACCGTCCCGCGCCTTGGTTGGTACGGCGCGTTCGGTGGATCAGGAACGTTGTTTTTCGGCTTCGCGTAGGGCGTTTGACTCAAGGCCATCGGGCCGGCAGCGGCGGGTGCCACCGTTTGGAGTTTTGTTCAACCACCGAGGAAGACTCGGTCCCTTGGGAGGGCCAATGCGTTGCAAAGGGGAAAACATCTACTGATCGATTGCCAGGGCGTCTCCCGGGATGTGTGTCTCGATGACCGGGGAATGCTCCGCGCAATGGCGGTGGCGGCCGAGCGTGCCGGTGCCACGGTGGTCTCCCAGGTCCGGTACCACTTCGGCCACAACTCGCCACCCGGCTTTACCGCGGTGGTCCTCTTGGACGAGAGCCATTGCACCGCGCACACCTACGCGGACCTTGGCCTCATCGCCCTCGACGTCTTTACCTGCGGCTCCACCGAGCCCCGGGATGTCCTCGCGTACCTGCGCGAGGAGGTCGACCTCGGCGAGGTGACCATCCGCGAGGTCGGGCGCTTCCCGCTTGAACCCGGGATGGAGGGCCACGGTGCGGTGCTCGCCGCGGTGGCCAACGAGTTGGCGGTGGCGACGCCCGGGGATGGGCCGCGCTTGGCATGAGTGAGCGCGGTCTCCACGACGGCCGTCACGACGGCCTCGTGCCGCTGGAGAGCCTCGATCTCGCGGGGGTGGACTCCTTCGCCGCCCTGCTGCGCGCGATGGCGAAGACCGCCTTTGGCGGTCGCCAACTCGGCGAGGCGCTGGAGATCCTCCTCACCATGGCGCGCGACCCGGCGTGCCGGGTGGTCCTCACCCTCTCCGGGGCGATGACCGTGGCGAAGCAGGGGCGGATCCTCTGCGACCTGATCGATCGCGGCGTGGTCCATGCGGTGATCGCCACCGGCGCCTTGATCGCCCACGGCCTTACCGAGTCGATCGGCCTCACCCACTACCGTCACGACCCGGACCACTCGGACACCCTGCTCTTTCAGCAGGGGTATAACCGGATCTACGACACCCTGGAGATGGAGTCCAACCTCAACGAGGTGGAGCGGCTGCTGGCCTCGATCCTCGCCAGCGTGCAGGCGGAGACGGGCGGGTGGTCGTCGGCGCGGTTGTGCCGGGCGATCGGGGCGCGGCTGGTGGAGCTCGATCAGGGGCCCGGGGTTTTGAAGAGCGCCTTCGAGCAGGGGGTGCCGGTCTTCATCCCCGCCTTCACCGACAGCGAGATCGGGCTCGACGTCTCCACCTGGGCAATGGCCGCGGCCCTCCGCCAGGCAGGGCGCGATCCGGCCACAGTGACTTCCCCCGCCGAGCTCTTCCAGGCGATCCCGCCCTTCAACCCCTTTCTCGACCTCCAGGAGTACGCCCGCCTCGCCTGCGCCGCCGAGCGCCTCGGTATCTTCACCATCGGCGGCGGGGTGCCGCGCAACTGGGCGCAGCAGGTGGGGCCGTACGTGGACATCACCCGCAACCGTCTGGGCACGCCGGTCACCCCACCGCGATTCCAGTACGGGGTGCGCATCTGCCCGGAGCCGGTGCACTGGGGTGGCCTGTCGGGGTGCACCTACTCGGAGGGGGTGAGCTGGGGCAAGTTCGCACCCCACGCGGAGGGGGGGCGGTACGCGGAGGTGTACAGCGACGCCACCCTCTGCCTCCCGCTCCTGGCGAAGGCCCTCTTCGAGGAGCTCGACGCCTCCCCCCGGCAGTGAGCCTCCCCCCCTTCCTCGACCTGCCCGAGGCGGCGGCGGAGATGGCGGATTGCCTGCTCCTGCCCCTGCCGTACGAGGCGACCGTCTCCTATGGCGGGGGTACCGCCCGGGCGCCGGCGGCGATCTGGCGCGCCTCTTGCCAAGTGGAGGTGTGGGACGAGGAGATCGGGTTCGACCTCGGCCGCCTGCGCTACCACACCGCAGACGCCGTGGTGCCGGTGGCGGGTGAGACGCCGCCTGCCTACCTCGCGCGGGTCGAGGTGGCGGCCCGCACCCTGCACCCCCACCGCGGCCTGGTGGTGGGGGTGGGGGGGGAGCACGGCCTCACCCCGGCGCTGGTGGCGGCGGCGCGGCCCGGCGGTCTGGTCGGGGTGACCGTGGTGCAGCTCGACGCCCACGCCGACCTGCGCGCCACCTACGGCGGCTGGGCCGAGTCGCATGCCTGCGCCATGCACCGCCTGGTGGAGGCGGGGGCGGAGGTGGTCGCCATCGGCATCCGCTCGGCAAGCGCGGAGGAAGCGGCGTACGGCCGGGCGTGTGGCCGGGTCACCACCTACGGGGCGCAGGAGCTTGCCGAGGAGGCGGGGGTGGAGGCGCGCCTGCTGGATCACCTCGGCTCCCTCACCGGCGCGGTCTACCTCACCCTCGACATCGACGGCCTGGAGGTCCACCTCTGCCCGGCCACCGGCACGCCGCAACCGGGCGGCCTCGGTTGGTGGCAAACCCTGCGTTACCTCCGCCGCCTTCTGGTCAACAACCGCGCGATCCACCTGCTCGGCGCGGATTTGGTGGAGACGGTCCCGGCCGCCGGCGGGGCAGTGAATGAGATGGTCGCCGCCCGCCTCCTCGCCAAGGTGATCGCCTACCACGGGGCGGCGCGGGAGCAATGAGGTGGGCGGCCGACCGAGGGGCGGGTTGGACGGTACCGTGGAGCGGCGGCGCAGAAGCGGCGCGCGGAGCCCGTCGGAATTTGTCGCCATCGACGGCGATGAAGCGAAGCGGGGCGACGAAGCGAAGCGAGGTACCGACCCGAAGCGGCGCGAAGCGGGCCTCATGGCGGGTGGCCGAGCCCAACGTCGTCCTACGATCGGGTCCCGATCTGGTGCGCCCCTAGGTTGCCGATCGTCACGCTCGCCAAGGTCGGACCGGCGCATGGCTCCGGGCGGCGGTTCAGGTGCGGCGGGCCACGGTCTCTTCCAGGTGGGCTACCGCCTTGCTGAGGTAGTCGTCGTTTGCCCGCTGCGCCAGGCGTAGGGCGTAGACCGGGCGGGGGATCTCGGGGGCATCCGCCACGCGGTAGAGGCGCCGCTTCTCCAGGGAGGGCCGCACCATCGGCTCGGGGAAATAGGCCGCGCCGCCGGCGAGGAGGATGTGGTCAAGCGCGACCCTTCCCACCGAGGTGCGCACATGGCTCGTGTGGTCGCCGGGGAAGTGTTGCAGGTGGATGGAGCTGAAGGTCGGGCTCCAATCGATGAAGACGTACCCCTCGGCCATCGCGTCCTCCACCCGCTGCCGGCGACGGCTGGAGACCATCACCATGGGGAGGGTGGCCAACTCCACGGCGAGGATCTGCGGCCGGCTGGGGGTCTCGAAGACCACTACCAGGTCAAGCTGTCCCTCGATGATCCGGTGGAGAAGATCTTCGGTGGAGGAGATGTCGGCACGGATGACCAGCTCGGGGACCGCTTCGCGAAAGCTCGCCAGCCAATGCATCAAGTAGATGGTCCACAGGCTGTCGATTGACCCCACCGACAGGAGCGCCCCGCTCTCCGAGGGTAAGACCACCTCTTGGCAGCACCGATTCCAGCCGTCGAGGAGAGTCTCCGCGTGGCGTACCAGACGCTGGCCGGCGACGGTGAGGGCCGCTCCCTGTTTCGACCGCTGAAAGAGGCGCGTTCCCATCTCCTCCTCCAAGAGGCGGATGCGCGCGCTCACCGCCGACTGGGTGACGCACAGGCGCGAGGCGGCGACCCGAAACCGTCCCGTCTGGGCGACTTGGAGGAAGGTGCGGAGCAGCTCGGTATCCATGGCGGTGACCATCATTGCCGATCATGGTGAAAAAAACATTTTGCTTTTTCGGCTCGCACCCAGAGTCCGATCTTCCAACTCTAAGGCTTTACCTTTCGCCCACCGTGGCGAAATTTCCAACCCCTAGCCGGAGTAGAGAGATGGGACGCACCAAGAGGCACGATGACGACGAATGGGGAGGCAGCGACCACGACATGAAGTCCCGTTCGGCGTACGGCGACTCGTTTGACAGTGACGACGCGGACGATGACGATCTGTCTACTGGTGACGTGTGGCGCGAAGAGGATGAGCTGAAGGAATGGGGTGATGACCCCTTTTCTGAGTACCGCGACAACTAACAACATTCACCGCCAACGGTGAAATCTGCAAGAGGAGGGCCGGCGGATGAAGTGGATCACATACCTGGCGATGACCGCCTTCGTCATGGCTGGCGGGTGGGCGGAAAGGGCGCTTGCCGTGACCACCAGCGGGACGCACGAGCAGGTGCTGACCGAGGTGGTGCAGACCACCGCGGGTGGCGCGGCCGCCGGTCAGGCGGATGAGGGTGACCAGGAGTGGGGACAACCCGAGGCTGAGCCGGATCTGGCAAACCCGGACGAGGATCTCGACGTGCCGTCGCCCGACGAGCCGGAAGAGGGTGAAGATCCGCCCGCGGACAACCCGGATGCAGTACCGCCTGCCGAGGGTCAGAGTGGCGCCGGCCAGCTCTGATCGGTGAGCGACCGCCTGTTGCGGTGCTGGGGGCCCGGAGGCGCTGACCTCCGGGCCCCTTTTGTTGGTGGCCGGTGGCTCGGGCGTTCAGGCGCCGGCGTTGGCCACGGGGTGGCTGATGGTCCGCCCCGTCCGCGGGGTGAGGTGCGGCGGGGTGCTCAGTCGACCTACCCCCCGTGCTGGCGGATCGGCTCGCCGTGGGGGCGGCCGAACCCCCTGGGGAGAGAGGGGGGTGACGACTGCCAGGTGGGACATGTTCTGCCTTGGGGGTTAGTCGCCGAGGGCGGCGGTGGTGACCGCCGCGGCGGCCATGGTCGCCGCGGCCACGACCGCAACCCACTCGCCACCCTGCCGGGCTACGAGCCAGGCGGCGACCGGCGCACCAGCGAGGAAAGCGACGGGGATGAGTGCCAGGTCGGCGTAGAAGTGGGCGGTGGTGGCGAAGGCCGCGAACAGCGGCGCGGCCACCGCGGTCGCCGCGGCGACGGACACCCCGCCGCGCGCGAGCCCTGCGGCCGAGGCGCCGCCGCGGTCGCGGTTCGTCGCCGGGGTGACGGACCGCGCACCGCGCGCGAGCAGCCTTGCCGCGGCAGCGCCGCCGAGGGCGGCGGCGAGGCAGCCGGCGAGCTGGGCGAGGGAGGCGGAGTGGGCGAGGAGGATGGCGATCGACAGGCTGGTGGCCGAAGTGATCAACAGGAGGGCGAGGGGGAGGGTGGCCATCACCCGTCCGGCGCCGGCAAGGGCCGCCCACGCGCCGGTGGCGAGGGCCACCCCCGCCGCTACCCGCGCCCCCCCCGCCACCGGGCCCCACGCGGCGAGGAGGGGGCGAAGGAAGAAGACGGTGGCCACCAGCAGCAAGAGGCAGCGCAGGGGCCAGCGCCCGCCGCGTCTCTCCCGGCCGACCCCTTCGGCCACCGCCAGGGCCGCCGCTGCCAGGGCGAGGGTGGGGAACCCCTGGCTCGCCTCCACCGGCGGCCAGGGCGGTAGGCCAAAAAGCGCGGTGTGGCCGGCGCCGTAGGCGAGGGCCACCGCCACCGGCGCCGCCCACTCCGCCGCGTCCTTGCGCCGTTGCGCCACCGCGCTCGCGGCGAGGACTCCCGCCGCGGCGACCAGCGCCGGGACCAGGGTGGTGAGGAGGGCGAGTTTCAGGAACATGGCGGCCGGCGCGCGGCTACTGGCGAATCCCCTCCACCGCCAGGATCAGCTCGACCGTCTCGCCCACCGGGCCGACCATGAAGTCCATCCCGTAGTCGGTGCGCTTCAGGCTCACCCGCCCCTCGTAGCCGGAGCGGTAGCCGCCCCACGGATCCTTGCCCTCGCCCACGTGGTCCATGGGGAGGGTGATCTCCCGGGTGACCCCGTGCAGGGTGAGGTCGCCGGTGACTTGCAGGTGGCCGTCCGCACCCCGCGCAAACCGCTTGCCCACGAAGCGGATCACCGGGAAGGCCTTGCTGTTGAAAAAATCGGGGCTGTTCAGGTGGGCGTCGCGCTTCGCGTCCTGGGTGGCGATGGAGTCGGCGCGGATGGTCAGCTCCACCGCTGACTTCGCGAGGTCGCCCTCGTCCACGCTGAAGGTCCCGTCCACCTGGGTGAAGCGGCCATAGGAGTAGGAGAGGCCGAGGTGCTGGACGCGGAAGAGCACAAAGGTGTGGACCGGGTCGACCTGATAGCGGTCGGCGGCCGCGGCCCCCAACGAAGAGAGGAGGGAGGCGACGAGGGCGGCGGTCGGGGCGAGGCGGCGGACGGTGTGCATTAGGGGCTCCTTGGGGCGGTGCGAACCGGAGGGGTCTTACAGCTTCTTGTGGCTGCCGTCGCAAAACGGCGGCGTCTGGGTGTGCTTGCACAGGCAGAGCCACACCTTGTCGCGGCTCGCCACGGTGAACTCCAGCGGGCTGATCCCGCTCCCCTGGTGCGCGCCGTCGCAGTACGGCTGCGTCTTCGAGTGGCCGCAGGCGCACCAGGCGTAGGTGCCCGGGTCGAGCTCCACGACAGCGGGCTTCTTGGCGGCAATGACAGGTTCGGACACGGGGACCTCCTCGGGAAGGGGAAATGTGGCTAGGGTGAGGACCACCCTGCCAAAGGTGGGGGTGAAGGTAGGGGGGGCCGGCGAACAAACCAAATGGCGATCCGGTGTGGCGCCCGCGCCGCCTGTGGCACCGTACCGCCACCTCGCCCCCTTCCGCCTTTCATGCGCGTCTTGATCGTCAAGCTCTCTGCCCTCGGCGACGTGGTCCACGCCCTGCCGGCGGTGCGTCTGCTCCAGGCGTACCGGCCCGGGGTTCACCTCACCTGGGTGGTGGAACAACGGGTGGCGGGGATCCTCGAGGGCCAGGGGATCGACGCGGTGGTGCCCATCGACACCCGCCGCCTCCGCGCCGATCTGCGCGCCGGCCGGCTCGGGGAGGTGGCGGCAGCGGTGGGCGAGTTGCGCCACCGCCTCGCCACCCCCTTCGACCTCATCCTCGACCTCCAGGGGAACACCAAGAGCGGGGTGGTGGCGCGCCTGGCCCGCGGTCGCCGGCGGGTCGGGTTGCCGCGGCGGCTGTGTCGCGAGTGGCTGAATACCTGGTTGATCGCTGAGCAGGCCCCGGGGGTCGCGGACCATGTGGTGGACCAGGCGGGTGGCGTCGTCGCCCACGCCTTAGGGATCGCATGGGAGGGGGTCGCGCCGCCCTACCTGCGCACCTCGGGGGTCGCCGCGGCGGGCCCGCCGCGGGTGGCGCTGATCAACGGCGCCTCCTGGGAGACCAAGCTGTGGCCGGTGGCCAGCTTCGTCGCCTTGGGCCAGTGGCTCGCGGCGCGGGGGTTCGCGGTGGTTGTGCCGTGGGGCGACGAGCGCGAGCACCACCGTGCCGTGGCGATCGCCAGCGAGATCGGCCCCGCCGCGGTGGTGCCACCGCGCGGCAGCCTCGCGGAGCTGGCCGCGCTGCTTGCCACCTGTCGCCTGGCGGTGGGCGGCGACACCGGCCCCACCCACATCGCCTGGGCGGTGGGGACCCCCACCGTCTCCCTCTACGGCCCCAACCCCGCGGTGCGCAACGGCCCGCGCGGCCCCACCCACCGCCGGCTCCAGGCGCCGGTGGAGTGCTCGCCGTGCTGGGGCAAACGGTGCCCGACGAACAACTTCATCTGCATGGCGTCGATCACCGTGGAGGCGGTGGTGGCCGCCGCCGCCGACCTACTGGACTCCGCGCCCCCCCCGCGCCCAGGCGATTCGCCCTGAAGGGTGGGGGGGAGTTGGCTGCGGACGCCGGGTGGCCGACCGCGTGCGCTCCGGCGCGCGGTCCAGCGCCGCCAAGAACGGTGGCTGGGCGCCCTGCCGCATCGATCGCCATCGCAGTCGAACTCGCCATCGCAATCGAACCCGCCATCGGGACCTGTCGATCCGATTTCGATCCCCTTCCTACCTTCTACCTCCTACCGCTGGGGCGGGCAGCCCCAGGGGGTGGGCGGCGGCCATCGGCCGGCCCACCGCAAACGGGGTGAGGTCGACCGGTGGTGTACCGCCGGCGACCCGCGCCGCCACCACCTCGGCGGTGGCGGCGGCGAGGACGATGCCGTTGCGATAGTGGCCGGTGGCGAGGGTGAGGTTGGTGATCCCCGGCGCCGGGCCGAGAAAGGGGAGGCCGTCGGGGGTGCCCGGCCGGAGCCCCGCCCACTGGCGCTCGACTTCCGCGCAGTCGAGGGCGGGGAGGAGGCGGACCGCGCCGTTGGCGAGAGAGCGCATCGCCCACAGGGTGGGGCTCTTGTCGAAACCCATCCGCTCCAGGGTGGCGCCCACGAGGATGCGGCCATCGGCGCGCGGGACCACATACGCGCTCGCGTGCTTGACGATTCGCTGCACGGTCCCTGGCGGGGCGCGTAGCAAGAGGATCTGCCCCTTCACCGGCACTACCTCCAGGGTGAGGCCGAGGGCAGCGGCCACCGTCTGGCTCCAGGCGCCCGCGGCGAGGACGAAGTGGCCGGCGGCGAGCTCCCCGGCCACGGTGGTGGCGGCGGTGATTCGCCTGCCCGACCGGCGAAAGCCGGTCACCTCGCGATGGTCGAGAAGGGTGACCCCGAGCGCCGCGCACCCCTGGCGCGCCGCGGCGGCGAGGCGCGGGTTGCGGATCTGTCCCACCTCCGGCCACCAGATCGCGCCGGTGCACGTGGTGCCAAGGGCCGGCTCCACCGCCCGCGCCACCTGTTCGTCGAGGTGGTCGCAGCGCCAGCCCCAGCGCGCCGACCACGCCAGGGGCTCGGTGAGATCGCCCTCTTGCTCGGCCGCGAGCTGGGGGATGAGGAGGCCGCAGCGGCGGTGCTCCGGATCGACGGTGCCGAGTGCCAGCAGCTCCGGGATGAGGGTGGCGTAGCGGGCGAGGGACCGATTCACCAGCGCCGAGAGGCAGTCCGGGTAGCGCCACGGGAACATCGGCGACAGGATCCCCGCGCCCGCCCACGACGCCTCCTGGCCGAGGTCGCCACGCTCCACCACCGCCACCCGCGCCCCGCCACGGGCGAGCTCGTAGCCACACAGGCAGCCGATCACGCCGCCGCCGATCACCAGACAGTCCGGGAGGGCCATCCGCGGAGTATGGGCAACGGGTGGCGGCTGGGCAGCCGGGGCGGGGCGGTGGAGGCGAGCGGACCGGCGGGCTCGATCCGGTCGGTGGAGGAGTCGGGGTGGCTCTCCCCACCGCCGGCGGCCGCGTGGCCGGCCCCAAGGCGGCTCGCCCCGGAGGGTTGAAAGTGCGCCGAGACGATGGACCACCGTACGGGGCGGCGCCGATCGTGCTGGCCGCCACGGTCCGTGTGCCCGGCGGCCTCCCCTCGGCTGTGGGGGAGGTGGCGGGTGGCGAGGGTGCGGGCGGGCCGCGTTGTCCGCCTCCGGGGGGAGCGGCTACGCTCGGCGCGGGAGTGGATGTGGCCTGGTGGCCGCCGCGGTCTTCAAAACCGTTGAGGGGCCGCGCGAGCGGTCCTTGGTGGGTTCGATCCCCATGCACTCCCGCCAGCCCACCCCGCCTTCCCATGCACGACCTGCCGGGGTGCACGCCACCCAGCCGCACCCCGGCGTCCAGCGCCGCACGCCGCCCCGCGCCGCACGCCGCCCCGCGAAGGCTGGCGCCCCGCGAAGCGGCGCCCCGCGCACCCCGGCGTCCAGCGCCGCACGCCGCCCCGCGCCGCACGCCGGCCCGCGAAGGCTGGCGCCCGGCGAAGCGGCGCCCCGCGACCCCCGGCGTCCAGCGCCGCACGCCGCCCCGCGCCGCACGCCGCCCCGCGAAGGCTGGCGCCCCGCGAAGGCTGGCGTCTTGACCCACCCGGTCGCCGCCCGCCAGCCTCCGCCGATGGACGATGACCACTACGAGCTCCTCGACTCGGGCGAGGGCGAGCGGCTGGAGCGGTTTGGGGAGGTGGTCCTGGCGCGCAAGCAGGCGACCGCCCTGTGGTGGAGGTCGCTCCCCGCGGAGGCGTGGGCCGCGGCCCACGGCCGCCACATCGGTAGCGGCGAGAGCGAGGGCCGGTGGGAGTTCGCGCGCCCGGTGCCCGAGGAGTGGTGGGTCAGCCACGGCGGCCTGCGGATGGTGCTGCGCCCCAACCCGTTCGGCCACCTCGGCCTCTTTCCGGAGCAGGCGGCGAACTGGCAGTGGTTGCGCGACCAGCTCCGCCCCGGCGACCGCCTCCTCAACCTCTTCGCCTACACCGGTGGTGCCTCCCTGGCCGCGGCCCAGGCCGGCGCCCAGGTGACCCATCTGGACGCGGTGCGTGGGGTGGTGAGCTGGGCGGCGGAGAACGCCGCCGCGGCCAAGATCGAGACGATCCGCTGGATCGTCGACGACGCCCTCAAGTTCGCCGAGCGCGAGGGCCGGCGCGCAAGCCGGTACGAGGCGATCATCCTCGACCCGCCCACCTTCGGCCGCGGTCCGAAGGGGCAGGTGTGGAAGTTGGAGCGCGACCTGGTGCGTCTCCTCGCCGCCTGTCGCGCCCTGCTGGCGGACCCCCCCCGGCTGCTCCTCCTCTCCGCCCACACCCCGGGGATCACCCCCGCGGTGCTGGCCAACCTTGTCGCCGGCGCGACCCCGCCGGGCGGGCAGGTCGAGGCGGGTGAGATGGTGATCGACGGCCCCCGGCCGTTACCGAGTGGCGCCTTCGCGCGGGCCACCTGGCCGGGCTGAGGTGGGCGCCCCGCCCGCGCCCGTCTCCTCGGATTTACATCGAGGCCCGACTCGATCAGCTCGTGGGCGCCCCGCCCGCGCCCGTCTCCTCGCCCGCAGCTCACACCCCCGAGGGTCGCGAGGGGGTGGCAACGCGCCGTGGTGCCGGCCCCTCCGGGAGGCCGTCGACCAATGGGCGAAGCCCCCCACAGGTAGGACGTGGCAACGCGCCGTGGTTCCGGCCCCTCCGGGAGGCGCCGATTCCCATCGGCGATTCCGGTCCGAGGGGGAGGCCGCGCCCAGGGCGCGCGGGTCGGCGGTGGGGCAGCCGGGTTAGTAGCCGGCCAGGCGCAGGAACTCGGCGCGCGTCGTCTCCGAGTCGCGGAAGTCGCCGAGCATGCACGAGGTGACGGTGGTGGAGTTTTGCTTCTGGACGCCGCGCATCACCATGCACAGGTGGGTGGCGTCCATGATCACTCCCACCCCCTTCGGCTGGAGGAGGTCGGCGATCAGGTGGGCGATCTGGGTGACCAGCCGCTCTTGGACCTGCAGGCGGCGCGAGTAGATCTCCACGATCCGCGCCAGCTTGGAGAGGCCGACGATCTTGCCGCCGGGGATGTAGGCGACGTGGCAGCGGCCAAAGAAGGGGAGCAGGTGGTGCTCGCACAGGGAGAAGAAGTCGATGTCCTTGACGATCACCATCTCGTCGTAGGCGTCGGTGAAGATCGCCTCGTTGAGGACCTGCACCGGGTCTTCCTCGTACCCCTTGGTGAGGAAGCGGAGCGACTCCGCCACCCGCGCCGGCGTCTTCACCAGCCCCTCGCGCTCCGGGTCCTCGCCCACCGCGGCGAGGATCGCGCGCACCGGCTCGGCCATGTCCACCGGCGTGCTGCCGCGGGCGGCGGTGTAGGAGGCGGCGATCTCGATGGGGTGGCTGGCGGGGGGCATGGCTTCCTCCGGGCGCAAGGCGCATCTGGCGTGGGCAGGGGTGGCAGGTAGACTGGGGCGGACGGTAGGGAAGGGCGGGGGTGTAACCAAGGGCGGACGGCGATGGCTTGGGTCTGGGCAGGGGTTCACGGGCTGCATGTGGCGGTGGCCGCCCTGTGGGTGGGGACGCTGGCGGCAGCCCTCCTACCGCCCGGTCGCCTGGCGTGCTGCAGCGGTCGCGCGGCGTTGGGGAGCGCCTTGCGGGTCCGGGCGGCGGTGGGGTGGGGGTCGCTCACCGCCGTGACGATCAGCGGCCTCGCCCTCGCCCCGGTCACCGTTCCGGCGGCGCGGTTTCGCCTCGCCTTCGGTCCCTGGTTCGCCGCCAAGCTGGCGGTGGTGGCGCTGCTGCTGTTCGTCTACGTGATCCTCTACTTCCGCCACCACCTGGCACTGCGGGCGCTGGTGCGCGCGGGCGCCGATCTAGAGGCCACCGGGGAGGCCGGGTACCATCTGCGCCGGATGAACCTCTACACCGGCGCCATGCTGGTGCTCGCGGTCGCCGCCATCTTTCTCATTGAGCTTGCCGAGTACGCCTGAGCCCATGTCCATCAAATCCGACCGCTGGATCACCGCGATGGCCCGCGACCACGGCCTCATCGACCCCTTCGAGGAGGGGCAGGTACGCCACGGCGTCGTCTCCTACGGCGTCTCCTCCTACGGCTACGACACCCGCGTCGGGGACGAGTTCAAGATCTTCACCAACGTGAACTCCTCGATCGTCGACCCGAAGGCGTTCGACCCCGCCTCGTTTGTCGACATCAAAACCGACGTCTGCATCGTCCCCCCCAACTCCTTCGCCCTCGCCCACACGGTGGAGTATTTCCGCATCCCGCGGAACGTCCTGGCGATCTGCTTGGGAAAATCCACCTACGCCCGCTGCGGCATTATCGTGAATGTCACCCCGTTCGAGCCGGGCTGGGAGGGGTTGGTGACCATCGAGATCTCCAACACCACGCCGTTGCCGGCGAAGATTTACGCCAACGAGGGGATCGCCCAAGTTCTCTTCTTCGAGGCGGATGAGGCGTGCCTCGTCTCCTATGCCGACCGCCACGGTAAGTACCAGGGGCAGACCGGCGTCACCCTGCCGCGGATCTGAAATCCGCGCCTCCCCTCCAGCCCCACTCCCGCCTTCCCACCCCGAGGAGCCCATGTCCGAGATCATCTTCTTCAACCGCTCTTGAAGCGGCTGCCGGCCGGCAAGGGAGTTTCTCTTGCGCAACCAGGTGGCCTACACCAACCACGATGTCCGTCTCCACCCGGTGGGGCCGGAGGACGCCCTGCTCTACCTGCGCCGGGCGGCCGCTTTGTTCGTGAAACGCGGCGCGGTGGTGGCGGAGCTGCCGGCGGGTGGGGCGGGGCTCACCGACGGCGGCCTGCTCGCCGCCTTCCTCGGCCGGTCTGGCGCCCTGCGGGCGCCCACCCTTCTCACCGGAGTTGGGCTGATCGCCGGCTGGGACGAGACGGTCTACCGCCACCTCTTGGGGCTGTCATGAACCGCGTGGCGCCCCGCGGCTGGCCGGCGGATCGGATCGCCGTCGCCCCTTAGGTGGCGCGGCGCGCGGGCAGTGGCGTCCCGGGTGGCGCCGTGGCATGAGAGTCGCCGCCATGGACGCTTCCCTTCCCATCGTTGCCCGCCGGGTGACCGTCACCGGACGGGTCCAGGGGGTGGGCTTTCGCCCCTTCCTCTACCGCCTCGCCCACGCCTGCAAAGTCGGCGGCTGGGTGCGCAACGACGCGGGGCGGGTGGAGGTGCACGTCGAGGGGGAAGAGGCGGCGGTGGTGCGCTTCCTCGGGGCGATCGTGGCTTCGGCGCCGCCTTTGGCGCGGCCGGTGGTGGCGGGGGTGGTGGCGGTTTTGCCGGCGGGGTGCGGCGAGTTTCGCATCGTGGCCTCGCTTCCCGGAGTGGCGCGCGAGGCCCACGTGGTGCCCGATCAGTTCTGCTGCGCTGACTGTCTGGCGGAGATCGCCGACCCCGCCGCGCGCCGTTACCGCTACCCGTTCATCAACTGCACCCAGTGCGGGCCGCGCTACACGATCATCGCCCGCCTGCCCTACGACCGGCCGAACACCGCCATGGCGCGCTTCCCGCTGTGTCCCGAGTGTCGCGCCGAGTACGAGGATCCTTTGGATCGCCGCTTCGATGCCCAGCCCCTCGCCTGCCCGGTGTGCGGCCCGCACCTTGCCTTCACCGGCTACAGTGGGCCGCCGATCGCGGACACCACCGCGGCTTTGGCGAAGACCGCCGCGGCGATTCGGCACGGCGCGATCGTGGCGGTGCGCGGCATCGGCGGTTACCACCTCCTCTGCGACGCCTACAACGACGCGGCGATCGCCCGCCTGCGGGCGCGCAAGCCGAGGCCGGACAAGCCGCTGGCGGTGATGGTCGAGCAACGCGGCGGCGACGGTCTCGACGGGGTGCGCGAGATTGGCTCGCCCAGCGTGGCGGAGGCGGCCTGCCTGCTCGACCCCATGCGCCCGATCTGCCTAGTGGCGAAGGGCGGCAGCGCGCCCCTGCCGGAGGCGATCGCCCCGGGGCTTGGGGAGATCGGGGTGATGCTCCCCTACTCGCCCCTCCACCACCTCCTGTTGGCGGAGGTCGGTACGCCGGTGGTGGCCACCTCGGGCAACGTCGCCGGGGAGCCGGTCCTCACCGAGGTGGCGGAGGCGGAGGGAAGGCTGCACCACGTGGCCGACTGGTTCCTCCACCACAACCGGCCAATCTTGCGCCCGGCGGACGATCCGGTCGTGCGCGTCATCGCCGGGGCACCGCAGTGGTTGCGCCTCGGGCGCGGCTGTAGTCCGGCCGAGCTGGCTTTGCCGGTGGGGGTGGCGCTCCCGCTGCTGGCGGTGGGCGGCCAGGAGAAGAACACGATCTGTCTGGCGTGGGACGACCGCGCGGTGGTCTCGCCCCACATCGGCGATCTGGAAACGGTGCGTGGGTTGGCGGTCTTCGAGCAGGTGGCGCGGGATCTGCAACAGCTCTACGGGGTGGAGGCGCGCTGGCTCGCCTCGGATGCCCACCCGCGCTACACCGCCACGCGCTGGGCGCGGGAGCGGGGAATGGAGGTGGTGGCGGTCTACCACCACCACGCCCACGCCAGCGCCCTGGCCGGGGAGCACGGGGTGGCGGGGGAGATCCTCTGCTTCACCTGGGACGGCACCGGCCTCGGTCCCGACCGCACGGCTTGGGGGGGCGAGGCGCTCCTCGGCCGGCCGGGCGCTTGGCGGCGGGTCGCGTCGTGGCGCCCGTTCAAGATCGCCGGCGGGGATCGCGCCGGGCGCGAGCCGTGGCGGGCGGCGGCGGCGGTGTGCTGGGAGGCGGGGGTCGGCTGGTCGGAGCTGCCGGGCGACCCGGACTTTCTCCACCAGGCCTGGGCGCGGGGGGTGAATTGCTTCACCACCACCGCGGCCGGCCGTCTCTTCGACGCGGCCGCGGCACTCACCGGCCTCGGTGGCTTTGCTACCTACGAAGGGCAGGGGCCGATGCGGTTGGAGGCGGCGGCGGGCGGCGCGGCGGGGGATCCCCTGGCCCTGCCCCTGGTCCGCGACGCGGCCGGCGTCTGGCGCACCGACTGGGCAGGGCTGCTGCCCATGCTCCTCGACCGCCAGCTTACCGTGGCGGAGCGCGCCGGCCGCTTCCACGCCAGCCTCGCCGCGGCGATCGTCGCCCAGGCCAGGGCGGTGCGGGCAGCGAGCGGGGTGGCGGTGGTGGGGCTCACCGGCGGCTGCTTCCAGAACCGTCTGCTGACCGAGCAGGCGCAGGCCGGCCTCGCCGCCGCCGGTTTCCACGTCCTGCTGGCTAGCCGCGTACCCGCCAACGACGCGGGGCTCTCCTACGGCCAGGCGGTGGAGGCGGCGGCGCGCGCGGGGTGAGGCGCGTCGTGGCGCGGGTGGGGTGGCCGGCCAGGCGCAGGGGTGTTGGCCAAGAGGCGTCGCCGTGGGCCGCGCACCTCGAGCTCGTCTCACGCGCGATGCCCAACGCGCGGGAGGCCAAGAGGCGTCGCCGTGGGCCGCGCACCTCGAGGGCTGCTCCCCCTCCGCTCCACCGCCAGCGCGATCACTCCCGGTTTGCGGGAGAGCGCCGCGACTCCGGGGGTGGCGACTCGGTCCTTAGAAGCTTTTGACCAGCGACCCCACCAGGAGGTACCAGCCGTCCACGAGGACGAAGAGGAGAAGCTTGAAGGGGAGCGAGATGAGGACCGGCGGCAGCATCATCATCCCCATGGAGAGGAGCACCGAGGCGACCACCATGTCGAGGATGAGGAAGGGGATGTAGATCAGAAAGCCGATCTCGAAGGCGGTGCGGAGCTCGGAGATGACGAAGGCGGGGATGAGCGCCGAGGTGGGGACGTCGTTGACCGTCGCCGGTTTGTGGTCCTGGGCGAAGGAGACAAAGAGGGCGAGGTCCTTCTCCCGGGTCTGCTTGAGCATGAAGTGGCGCAGGGGCGCCAGGGCGCGGCTGAAGGCCTCGGGCTGGTCGATCTGTTGCGCCAGGTAGGGGGTGATCGCGTCGGTCTGGATCTGGTTCCAGGTCGGCATCATCACGAAGGCGGAGAGGAAGAGGGCGAGGCCGATCACCACCTGGTTGGGCGGCATCGACTGGGTGCCGAGGGCCTGACGGAAGAAGGAGAGGACGATGACGATGCGGGTGAACGAGGTGACCATCACCAAGATCGCCGGCGCCAGGGTCAGCACCGTGAGCAGGGCCAGGATCTTCAGGCCGGTGGAGAGGGCCGCGGGGTTGTCGGCGCCGGGCAGGGCGATGGTCATGGTCGGGCCGGCGGCGGGCGCGCTCTGTCCCCACGCGGGCAAAGCCACGAGCACGGTGGCGCCGAGCAGCGCGATGAGCCAAGCGCGCGACCGCGCGCGGGCGGCGAGGCGCTGGAAGGCGGCGGGCGCGCCCCGCCCGTCGCGTACCTGATCGACGGCGCCCCAAGCGGTGGCCCAGCGGCTCATCGCGCCTCCCGCGCGGACGCGCTGGCGAGAACGTGGTCGAAGCGGCCGCCCTCGCCCACCTCACCCCCAGGCGCCCCGAGCTTGCAGAGGAGGGAGAGGCCGTGGGGTGACGACCCCACCAAGACACGCTCGCCCTCCACCTCCACCACGGTCAGGGTGGCGCGGTTGGGGAGGCCACGGCTGGCGATGATCTGGATCGGGTGGCGATGGCCGCCGGCGGGGATCCGGCCAAGCCAGCGGCGCGCCACCACCGAGGTGGCGAGCACCAGGGCGACCACCAGCGCCAGGGCCGCGACCGAGCGCAGGGCCGTGGTCCCGAGGGAGGGCGGCGCCGCGCCGGCGGCGGCGACCGCCGGGGCGAGGACGACGAGGGCGAAGAGGGGGAGGGTGCGCAGGGCGGCGGACCCACGCCCACGGCGTGCACGCCAGAGAGCGTCGTGCCAACACCGCGTGGCTGGCGACGGGTGTTCGGCGCTGGCGCGTGCGGCGCGCGTCTGCGGGTCGGGGGGCGGGTTGCGGGCGGCCATCATCCCCCCTTGGCGCCGGTGATCCGGTCACGCGGGTTGACCACGTCGGTGACCCGGACGCCGATCTTGTCGTCGACCACCACCACCTCGCCGCGGGCGATGAGACGGCCGTTGGCGCGGATGTCGAGGGGCTCGCCGGCGAGCTTGTCGAGCTCGACGATGGAGCCATCGACGAGCTGGAGGAGCTCGTGGATCGCCATGTGGGCGCTGCCGAGCTCCACGGAGAGCTCGATGGGGATGTCGAGGAGCATCTCCAGGGCCGGGTCGATCTCCGCGGCGAGGTCGGCCGAGAGGTCCGCGGAGGAGGCCCAGGCGGCGGACGCCTCGGGGGAGTCCTGGTTCGACTCGGCGATCACCCGGTCGGCGAGCTGCTCGGGGGAGAGGGAGGGGTTCTTGTCAGCCATGGTAGGCCTCGCGTTTCAGGGGCTTGAGGATCTGCACCGCCCGGGAGCCGTGGTAGGTGCCGGAGACCCCGAGGTACTTCGGGATCCCCTCCAACAGCGCCACCACCGGCTCTGTGGGGCGGCGGTTGAGGGGGAGGACATCGCCGACCTTGAGGGCGCGCACGGTGCGCATCGGCACCCGCAGGTTGGCTAGCCGGGCGGTGAAGGTGACCGGCAGCTCCCGCGTCGCCGTGGTCAGCCGCCGGCGGAAGAGGGTGCGGAGTTCGTCGCCCTCCTCGCTGTGCACCTCGTCGTGGAGCGCGCCGATCGGGTCGAGGGCAGGGTACGGGACGCACAGGGTGATCTCGTCGCCGTCCCCGACTCCGAGGTCGACCTCCCAGTGCATGATCATGCAGGTCTCGGCGGGTGGCATGATGGCGGCGAACTGGGGGTGGGTCTCCATGCTCTGCCAGGTGAAGGTGACCGGGGCGGTCTCTTTCCAGGCGTCGCCGATCGCCCCGAGGATCTCGCGCGCCAGGGCCGAGGCGGTGCGGATCTCGATGCGGGTGAAGTCGCGGCGGTTGAGCTTGACCGTCTCGCTCGGCTTGCCGCCGAACAGGAGGTCGATCATCCGGTAGACGGTGCGCGACTCCATCAGCAGGCAGCAGGGGGCGGCACCGGGGTTCATGGTGATGCAGGAGATCGCCGCGGGCGGCTCGGGGGCGTGGATGAAACGGCCGAACTCGCGCACCTGAATGGGCAGGGAGCGGCCACGCACCTGGAAGGAGAGGCGGCGGCTGAGGTGGTCATTGATCCCGGGGACGGCACGCTCGGCGATGAGGTCGAGGACCGGCATCGGGCGCAGGCCGCACGCCTCGGGGTGGGCGAGGTCGTAGGGGCGGATGTGCACCCCGCCGCCGCCCATCACCGTGACCTCCTCCGCGTCGTCGAGGCCGCGCAGGAGGGCGTCGACCTCGTCGCTCTCCAACACCCGGCGCGGGTTGGTCTCGGCGCCGGGTTCGGCCGTGGCCACGCTGGGTGGGGAGTCCGCGGCGTCGCCGCTGGCAGGGGTCGCGGTCGCCGCCGCGGGGGTCGCCTCCGCCGCCACCTCGGGCGGGGTCGCCGCCGGGGTCGCCGCCGCCGCGGGGGTCACCGTTTCCGGTGGCGCCGTGGCTGGGCTCTCCGCCTCCTCAGGGGTGGGGTCATCTGCCATGGTGGATTCCTCGGGCGCAGGGGGGGCGCGCGGGCGGGCTACTGGACGACGAATTCCTCGAAGTAGATCCGCTTGATGAAGCCGGTGGTGAGCAGGCCGTTGATCCGGGTCAGCAGGGCGTCGCGCAGGGCGAGCTTGCCCTCCACCGTGGAGACGTCTTGGAACGACTTGGACGACAGCATGAGGAGGATGGCGTCGCGGAGCTGCGGCAGGCGCGCCTTGATCTCCTCCTGCACCGCCTCCTTGTTCAGCTCGAAGGACATTTTCACCTTCAGGTAGCGCTTGCCCTTCGACTGCTCGAGGTTGACCACCATCGGCTCGAGCTCGAATAGGCTGCCGATGAACGTCTCCGCCTTCTTCTCGCCCTCGGCCGCACCCGGCGCCTTCGCCTCGCCGCCCGCCTCAGCGGCGGGTGGCGCGGGCTTCACCATGGCGGCGATCTGTCCTTTGAGGAGGAAGTAGCTGATCCCGGCGCCGCCGAGCAGCAGCACCACCCCGACGCCGGCGGCGAGGAGGATGATCCCCAGCTTGCCGCCCTTCTTCGGGCTCGCTTCGGTGGCCGCCGGTTCCTGTTCCTTTTCGATCTTTGCCTTCGCCATGGTGGGTTCCTCCGCGTGGGGTGGTTGGGGGGTTAGAAGATGTCTTTGGCCGGCCGCTCAAGGTGCAGGCGCAGCTCGACCCGCCGGTTGTACGAGCCGACCTCGGCCGGCCGGCCGGTGACCCGCGGTCGGGCGCTGCCGTAGCCGGTCACCGACAGGGCGGCCGGGTTGATCCCGCCCGCCTCCAGGGCGGTAGCCACCGCCACCGCGCGGGCGAGGGAGAGGTCCCAGTTGTCGCGATAGCTCCACGAGCGGGAGAGGGTGCCATCGGTGTGGCCCTCCACCGAGACCACGATCCCCGGCCGTTGGAGGAGGGGGATAAGGGTGCGCACGGTCTGCGCACCGCGGTCCGATAGGCGGCCGTTGCCGACGCCGAACAGGAGATCGCCCGGCAAGGTAAGGGAGAGGCCGCGACCCTCCTCGCGGACCTCGATGGTCTCCGCAAGGCCAAGGTCGGTGATGCCATCCGTGACCGCCTCCAGGGCGCCGCCATCGGTTGCGGCGGCGGCGATCGGCGCATCCGTGACCTCCTGGCCGCCACCGGCGGCCGGGGCGCCGCTCTCGGAAGCAAGGTTTATCAGCGCGCTGCCGCCGTCACCGGTGGCGTCGCTGGTTGACCCGACCATCTGCTTCAGCCTCCCCCCATCGAGGGAGGACATGGCGAGGTTGAGGACGAAGAAGGTGAGCAGGAGGGTGATGAGGTCGGAGAAGGTGATCATCCACCGCTGGCCGTCGATCATCTCCGCGGCGGGTTTAGCCCGGGCCATGGTTGCCCCCCTGTACCCACCGCTCGGCGCCGACGAAGACGATCTCCACCCGCCGGTTCTTGGTTTGCCCCGCGGCGGTGTCGTTGTCGCCCACCGGCCGGTACGGGCCGAAGCCCGCGGCGGCGAGGTGGGCCTCGGGGATCCCGGCCGATTCGTGGAGGTAGCGCATGACCGCCACCGCCCGCTTGCCGGCGAGGGTCCAGCCGGTTGCGGTGTCGCCCTCGGCCGCGGCGGTGTGGCCCTCGATGCGCACCGTCCCTGGGAAGGTCTGCGCCGTTGTGGCGACGCGGGCGAGCAGCGCGCGCGCCGCTGGGCGCAGCTCTGCCTGGTTCGGCTCGAAGAGCACTCCGCCGGAGAGGGTGAGGCGGAGGTCGTCTTGGCCGTGCTGCACCTCGACGCCGTCGCCACCGGTGAGCGCCGCGACCCGGCGGCTGAAGCGGGCGGTGAGGTCGGCGAGATCGCCGGTGTCGGCGCCCCCGAGGGCGAGGGCGGTGGGCGCGTCGTCGTCGTCGTGCGGGGTGGTGGCGCCCTCGGGCAAGAGCGAGAACGCCTTGCCCAGGGAGCCGATGGCACGCATGCGTCGGCCGGTGTTGGGGATCGCCACGCTGTTCATCAGCAGGAAGAAGGTGAGGAGGATGACGCTCAGGGAGGTGTAGAGGACGACGAAGTTGCCGCGCGGGGCGTCCGGGGTGGAGCGTCGCCTTACCACGCCTTCGCCCCTTCAGCGCGCCCCTGGCCCGGGGTGGGGAAGGCGGAGATCCGGGCGCTGGGGGCGAGAAAGACGTGCAGCTTTTGCTCCAACACCCGCGGGTTTTCGCCGTCGGCGATCGACAAGACGCCGCGCAGGATGAGCTCCTTGAAGCGCACCTCCTCCTGGGTCCGCACCCGCAGCTTCCCCGCCGCCGGCTGGAACAGCATGTTGGCGAGGATGGCGCCGTAGAAGGTGGTGAGCAGCGCCACCGCCATCGCCGGGCCGATGGAGGAGGGGTCGGCCATGTTCTGCAGCATCCCCACCAGGCCAATCAGGGTCCCGATCAGCCCCATGGCGGGGGAGTAGGCGGCGAGGCTGGAGAGGACCTCGGCGGCGCCGTGGTGGCGCTCTTCGAGGAGCACCAACTCCTCGTCGAGGATCTTCTCGATGGCGCCGTGGTCGACGCCGTCCACCACCATCTCCAGCGCCTTGCGCAAGAACGGATCCTTCACCTTGTTCAGGCTGTCACCAATGGAGAAGAGGCCGTCGCGGCGCGACTGCTGGGAGAGCTCCACCAGCCGCTTGAGCATCCCCTGCTGGTCCGGGCGGCGGTCGCGGAGGAGCTTCACCACCGCCCGCGCCGCGGCGGACAGGCGCCGGAACGGGTAGTTCATCAGCGCCACCCCGAGGGAGCCGCCGACCACGATGAGTAGGGAGGGGAGGTCGAGAAAGGCGGAGAAGCCGACCCCGAGGAGGATGGAAACGGCCACCATGCCGAAGGCGGCAAGGGTGCCCAGAAGGGTTGCGAGGTCCATGGCGGTTCGAAAGAGGGGCGCACGCGCGCTTTCGTTGCCCGCCTCTGGAGCAAGCCGGATGCCAGCCCCGGCGCCGCCGCTGGCCACGGCTCGTTTTTGAGCAATGGCGCGCGGTTACTGGCCCCGCGCCGTACCCGGCTCGACCGCGGGCGTCAGCCGGAGCCACGGCGCGGGGGGGCGCTCGTCAAGCAGGTGACGGCCGCAACCCGGAAAACGGGCGAAGAGCCTCCCCCTCCCGGCGCGCGCCGCGCCTGATCTTCGCCCTGCCTCCGCCGGCGCCGCCTTAGACCACCACCATCGCGTCGCCGTAGCTGTAGAAGCGGTACCCCGCGCGGATCGCCTCGGCGTAGGCGGCGAGGATCTTCTCGCGGCCGGCGAAGGCGGCGACCAGCATGAGCAGGGTGGAGCGGGGGAGGTGAAAGTTGGTGATCAGCCCGTCCACCACTCCGAAGCGCGCCCCGGGGTAGAGGAAGAGGTCGCTCTCCCCGGCGCCTGCCACCACCGCCCCGTGGCGTTGCCAGCAGGTCTCTAACACCCGCGTGGCGGTGGTGCCGCAGGCGATGATCCGCCGGCGCGCAGCGCGTGCCGCCTCGATCGCGGCGGCCGCGTGCGCGCTCACCACGTACCGCTCGGTCTCCATCCGGTGGTCGGTGACCCGCTCGACCGCCACCGGCCGGAAGGTGCCCGGTCCGACGTGCAGGGTCACCGCCACCCGCTCGATCCCGCGCGCCGCGAGGTGGGCGAGGAGCTCGGCGGTGAAGTGGAGGCCGGCGGTGGGGGCGGCCACCGCCCCGGGGGTGGCGGCGAAGACCGTCTGGTACCGCTCGCGATCTTCCTCCGTGTCGCCCGCGGGTCGGTCGATGTAGGGCGGCAGGGGGATCTCGCCGTGGTCGCGGAGGATGGCGTCGAGCTCCGTGGCGGGCTCCAGGCGGAGGGTGCGCAGGGGGCCTTCGCTGACCGCCTCCACCGTCGCGGTGAGGGCGCCATCGGCGAACCAAAGGCGGCTTCCGACCCGCGTCGTGCCACGCACCATCGCCTCCCAGCGGCCATGGCCCAGGGGCCGCGAGAGGAGCAGCTCGACCTTGCCACCGCTCTCCTTGTGGCCGTGCAGGCGGGCCGGAACCACCCGAGTGTCGTTCACCACCAGCAGGTCGCCGGGGTGCAACAGCTCCGCCAGGTCGCGAAAGCGGAGGTGGCGGAGCTGGTTGCCGGCGCGCTCCACCACCATCAGCCGCGACTCGTCGCGCCGCGCGGCGGGGAGCTGGGCGATGCGGTCGGGTGGCAGGAGGTAGTCGAAGTCGGAGACGTTCACGGTTTGGCGCCGGTACGGCGGGTCGCGCCCGGGTGGGTCACCGGGGAGCGGTCGCGCCCCCTTCTCGGGGCCTTTGCAGGGGGTGTCCGCGCACGAAGGCTCTGGCCAGCGCTACCGGCCCACCGGCCCCCCCTGCAGCGCCAGGTCATTCTTAGCCGCGGGTCTGTGGGCTTCGGCAAGGTCTGCACCCGCGGGTGACCCTCGCCGCTGGGCGATGCGGCCTACTTGTCCATCACCATGGCGGTAAAGCGCGCCTCGGTGGTGATGGTGTCGTCGACGGTCGCCTTGGCCTCCATCACCCAGACGGAGCGGCGCTGGCGGATTAGGTCGACGCGGTAGCGGAGGGTGTCGCCGGGAACCACCGGATGGCGGAACTTCGCCTGCTCGATGGACATGAAGTAGATCACCTTGGTGGTGGGGTCCTCGACGGTGGTCAGGGCCAGTGCGCCGGCGAGCTGCGCCATCCCCTCGATGATCAGCACCCCGGGCATCACCGGGTGGCCGGGGAAGTGGCCCTGGAAGAAGGACTCGTTGATGGTGACGTTCTTCAGCCCCTCCGCCCACTGCGAGCTCTCGTCGAGGGCGGTGATCCGATCGAGGAGGAGGAAGGGATAGCGGTGCGGCAGCAGCCGCATGATCTCGCAGATGTTCATCGTCGGTTACGCCTCCGTGGGGCCCTCGTCGGTGGGCAGCCCCTCCAGCGCCGCGAGGCGGGTGTGCAGCGATTCGATCTCTTTGCGCATCTCCGGCAGGCGCGGGAGGGTGGCGATCATCCGCCGCCAGGCGCGGTGCTCTTGGACGGGGATGCCGGCGTAGACTTGGCCGCCGCGTAGGTTGCCGGGCACCCCGGACATTGCCGCGATGGAGACGCCGTCGCCGATCTCGAGGTGGCCGGCGATCGCCGAGTGGCCGCCGATGGCGCAGCCCCCGCCGATGGTGGTGGAGCCGGCAACCCCCACCATGGCGGTGATGATCGTGTGGTCGCCGATGCGGACGTTGTGGGCGATCTGCACGAGGTTGTCGATCTTCACCCCGGCGCCGATCACCGTGTCGCCCAAAGCGCCGCGGTCGATGCAGGCGTTGGCGCCGATCTCCACGTCGTCGCCCAGGCGGACCGCGCCCACCTGCGGGATCTTCAGCGCCCCCTCGTCGGTCTGGGCATAGCCGAAGCCGTCGGCTCCGATGATCGCCCCCGGCTGGAGGATGCAGCGTGCCCCGATCTGCACTCCCTCGCGGACCACCACGTTCGGGTAGAGGTAGCAGTCGTCGCCGAGCCGCGCCCCCTGGCCGATGTAGCAGCCGGGGTGGAGGACGACGCGCTCGCCGAGTTGCGCCCCGGCGGCGACGAAGCAGCCGGCCATGAGGGTGGAGCTGGCGCCGATCTGCGCCCCCGCCTCGACCCAGGCGCGCGGGTCGATCCCCGCGGGCGGCCGCTGCATCGGGTGAAAGAGGCGGAGGATGCGGGCGAAGGCGAGATACGGGTCATCGCAGCGGATCACCGGGAGGCGGTCGCACGCGACCCCGGGGCCGAGGATCACCGCCGCCGCGCGGGTGGTCGCGAGGAAGCGGCGATAGCGCGGGTTGGCGAGGAAGGTGAGGTCGGTGGGTCCGGCCTCTTCGATGGTGGCCAGGCGCGCCACCCGCACCGTCGCATCGCCCTCCACCTCGCCGTCGACGAGGGTGGCTAGCTCCTCCAGGCTCCGTTCCATCGCCACCTTTACTTGCCGCTGGGCTTGCTGGTGGCCTTGCTGCCGGCGCTTTGGTTGAACCGTTCGACGATCTGCGGCGTGAGGTCGACCCCCTTGCCGGCGAACAGGACCGGTCCCTGGGTGCCATCGAGGATGGCGGTGTAGCCCTGCTCCTCGCCGTACGCCTGGATCACCTTCATCACCGCCCCCATCACCTCGCGCAGGATCGCCATCTGCTGCTTGTTGAACTCATCCTGCTTGTCCTTCTTCAGACGGCCAAACTCGGTGATCCGGCGCTGCAGCTCGTCGTCTTTTTCCGCCCGCTTCTCGGGGGTGAGGACGAGCCCTTGCTTCTCCAGGTCCTCCTTGAACAGCTCGATCTCCTTGCCCTTCTTGTCGAGGTTGGCCTTCTCCTCGTCGAACCGTTTTTGCAGGAGCGCCCGTGCCTCCTTGCCGCGGTTGGATTCGTCGATCACCCGCTGCACATCGACCACCCCGAGCTTCACCTGCGCGTGCGCCGCCGGCGCGAGGCAGAGGCAGGCGGCGAGGGCAACCAGTAGGAACCGAGTTTTCATGGCTCTCTCCAAGAAGAAAAATAGCGGCGCGGATTATCCGTCACGCACGGGGTGGGTGAAAGGGGGAGGGCGGAGGCGAAGGGGGGCGCGGGCGTACGGAGGCTGCGCACCGGGGGATGAAACGCCCACCCCTTCCTACTTTCCTTTGCGCCTCCGCGTCTCCGCGCGAGGCCGATTCTCCTCGCGACGATCGCCAAGGTCCGACGGGCTCCTAGAAGAACGACCCGATGGAGAACTCGAAGCGGGAGTCGTTGGTGTCGGAGATGTCGTCGGCATCGGAGAGCTTGTAGCCCCACTCAAGGCGCAGGGGGCCCATCGGGGAGAGCCAGCGGACGCCGAAGCCGGTGGAGTACTTGAGGTCGCCCAGGTCCACCGTCTCCTGCCGTCCCCAGGCGTCGCCGGCGTCGAGGAAGACCACCCCCTTCAACCCCGCCTCTTCCACCAGCGGGAAGGTGAGTTCGAGGTTGGAGAGGAGCATGAAGTTGCCGCCAAGGGCGATCCCCTCGTGCGGTTGGCCGGTGAGGTCACCCGACTTCGGCCCCACCGACCGCGGCTCGTAGCCGCGCAGCGAGTTGATCCCGCCCAGGTAGTACCCCTCGAGGCGGTAGATGTCCTCTTTGTCCTGCGCGTCGTCCTCGCGGTCGGCGAGGTAGCCGCTGCGCAGGTGGAGGCCGACGACCGTCTTCCACAGGAGCTTGTGGAACCAGTTGTAGTTGGCGCTCACCTTCTCGTAGTCGTTGTCGAAGCCGAGCGGCCCGCCTGCCCATTCGCCGGAGAGCTCCAGGCGGTAGCCGCGGGTGGGGTCGAAGCGCGAGTCGACGGTGTTGCGTATCCAGCCGAGGCGGAGGGAGCTGGAGATCGTGTCCGTGGGGTCGACGCCGTTGTCGCTGCTCGACGGCTCGATCTTCAGCGAGTCGAGGCGGTAGCCGAGCTCAGCCGAGTCGTACTCGCTGATCTCCTTCGACACGGTCAGGCCGAACCCCTTCGACTTGCGATCGAAGTCGTTGAACTGCTCCAGGGTGTTGAAGATGTCGACCTGGCCGGTCAGGTCGGAGCCGAGCAGATAGGGCTCTAAGTAGCGGAGGTTCACCCGGGTCCGTTGCTCGCCCAGCTCCAGGGCCAGGTTGACCTTGCGGCCGGTGCCGAGGATGTTCGCCTCGCTCACCGAGAAGGTGGCGAGGAAGCCGTCCGCGGAGCCCCAGCCGGCGCCCATGGTGAGCGAGCCGGTGGGGCGCTCCTTGACGCGGATCTCGGCGTCGAGGATGTCGGTCCCCACCTCCCGTTTGGGGATGATCTCGACGTTGTCGAAGTAGCCAAGGTTGTTCAGCCGCTCGAACGAGCGGCGCACCGCCTGGCTGTTGTAGAGGTCGCCCTCTTGGAAGCGCAGCTCCCGGCGAATCACCTTGTCGCGGGTGCGGTCGTTGCCGGTGAGGTCGATGCGCCCGATGTAGGCCTGCTTGCCCTCGTCGATGTCGAAGATCACGTCGACCTCGGTCTTCTCCTCCACCGGCACCGTGCGCGGCACGATGTCGACGAAGAAGTAGCCGAGGTTGCCGTACTGCTCGGTGAGCTTGGCGATGTCTTTGCGCACCGCCTCGCGGCTGTAGATCGCCGCGGATTGGGTGTTGAGGTCGGTGACCAAGGCGTCGGTGGCGAGGTGGTCATTGCCGCGCACCGCCACCGAGTGGACGGTGAACTGGCGCCCTTCGACGATCGGGAAGGTGACCGTCACCTCCTTGCGGTCCTTGGAGAGCTGCACCTCCGGGCTCCCAACCTTCGCCTCGATGTAGCCGTTGTTGTGGTACAGCTCGCGGATTCGGTCGCTGTCCACCTTCGCCAGCTCGCGGTTGTAGATCCCGGAGCTGGTGAGCCAGGAGAGCATGTTGTGGGTCTTGGTGGCGATCACCTTGCGGATCTCGCGCTCCTTGAAGTGGCTGTTGCCGGAAAAGACGATCTTCCGCACCTCCACCTTCGACCCCTCGTCGATCTGGTAGGTGAGGCTCACCCCGCCCTTGTCCGTGGTCTCCACCTTCGGGGTCACCTCGGCGAAGACGTAGCCGTCCTTTTGGTACAGCTCCAAAAGCCGCTTGCGGTCCTCCTCCGCCCGGCGGGCATCGTAGACGTCGCCCACCTTGACGTGGATCTCCGGGTCGATCTTGTCGTCGCGGATCTTGTCGTTGCCCTTGTGCGCGAGGGTGACGATCGCCGGCTTCTCCTGCACCCGGAAGGTGAGGGCGACCCCGCCCTCCACCTCCTGCGCGTCCACTTGAATGTCGTTGAACTGGCCGAGCTGGAAGAGGGTGGCAATGTCGTTGCGCACCAGGTAGCTGGAGTACCCCTTGCCCTCGCGGGTGAGGCACTTGGAGATGATGGTCTGGCTATCGACCCGGTGGTTGCCCGCCACGTGGATCGAGACCACCCGTTTGCCCTCGGGGGCGTCGGAGTAGGAGTTGCGGATCGACGCGGTGAGGACCAGGCCGCAGACGAAGAGGGCAAGGAGATACTTCATGCCGGCGACAACCACCGGGAGGCGGGGGCGCCGCAAAGGGCGACCCCGAGGGGCGCGAGAGATGGGCGAGGAGGCGGACAAAATGCGCGCGGGTTATAGCCCACCCCCCGGCCGGTGCCAAGGCGGCGGGGGCGCGGGCGGCAGAGGCTGCGCTGCTTAGGTCGCACCCTACGGCTTCTTGGGGCGGCGGGCGGCGGGAGGGGGGCGGCGGATGGCAGGGGGGGGAGGTTGGATCTCCGCGGCGGCCAACTGGCGGAGCTGGGCCACCTCCGGGCGGGTGAGGGGGCGGTAGTCGCCAGGCGCCATGCCGGCGATGGTCAGGGGTCCCTCCGCCACCCGCACGAGCCGCTCCACGTCCAGACCGACGCGCCGGAAGTAGCGGCGGACCAGACGGTTGCGCCCCTCCACGAAGGCGATCTCCACCCAGGCGGACTGCGGGTTCTGTTTGATCACCCGCACCCGCAGCGGTTTGGCCGGACCGTCTTCCAGGCGCAGGCCACGGCGCAGGCGGGCGAGCTCCTTGTCGGTCGGGTGGTGAGAGACGCGCGCGTGGTAGACCTTCTCCACCCCGCGGCCCGGGTGGGTGAGGGCGGCGGCGAGGTCACCGTCGTCGGTGAGGACGAGCAGCCCCTCGGTGTCGTAGTCGAGCCGGCCCGCCGGATAGACCCGCGGCGTCGACGGCGGCAGGCAGGCGCGGATCGTCTTGCGCTCGCGGTCGTCCTGGAGGGTGCAAACCACGCCGCGTGGCTTGTAGAGGAGGAGGTAGTGGCGGCGGAGCAGCGGCCGAATGCGGCGGCCGTCGACGCGCACCGCATCCGTGGCCGGGTCGACGGTGATCCCGAGGCGCAGGGCGGGCCGGCCGTTCACCTCCACCCGGCCATCGACGATCCACTCCTCCGCCGTCCGCCGCGCACACAGGCCGCAGTCGGCGATGAACTTTTGCAGGCGAACGGATTTGTCCATGGGGAGCGGCGCGCGGCGTGCGCGCACGAGGGTGGGGGATGAAGGGTGAAGGAGGGTGCGGACCGGGGGGCGGGGATTATTCACGAGATGGCGTTCGGCCGCACCTCGGGGGAAGGGGTCGCCTCCGTCCCGCCGACCGTGGCCGCCTGGGGGTGGCCGACAAGGCGCCGGCTGGGTGGGTTGCCTGGTCCCGCCTTCCGCCCTCCGCGCCCGCCGATTCCTCCCGCCGCGCCGCGTGGTCGCCCTACCCCCGGCCGCCGCCGAAGGCGACGTTACGCCGCTTGAACAGCCCGACCAGGGCCATGCCAAGGAGGAATCCGCCGAAGTGGGCGGCAAAGGCAACGCCGCCGCCGGCGCGGCCACCGAGGCTGCCGAGGGTGGAGAAGGTCTGGAGGAGGAACCAGATGCCGAGGAGGACCCACGCCGGCACCATCACGATGTCCCAGAAAAAGCCGAGGATCACCGCCGTCTTCACCCGCGCGTGGGGGTAGAGGAGCAGATAGGCGCCGAGGACCCCGGAGATCGCGCCGCTCGCCCCCACCATGGGCATCTTGGCGCCGGCGGGCGACAGAAGAATGTGGGTCAGCGCCGCCCCGGCGCCGCAGGTGAGGTAGAAGGCGAGGAAGCGCAGATGGCCCATGGCATCCTCCACGTTGTCGGCGAAGATCCACAGATAGAGCATGTTGCCGAGCAGGTGCATCCAGCCGCCGTGGAGGAACATTGAGGTGAGGAGGGTCGCCTCCACCGGCAGGGGGATGGCGGGGGGGATGTCGACGTGGTGCAGCACCTCCACCGGGATCGCCCCGAAGGCGAAGATCAGCGGTGAGCGCCCGCTGCCGGTCGCGACCTCCAGGAGCCACACCGCCACACAGGCGGTGAGGAGGGCGTAGGTCACCCACGGGATGCGGGACGACGGGATGGAGTCGGAGAGGGGAAACATCGGCTCAACGCCCCGCGGTCGACCGGTTGTGGTGGCTGCGCGGCTCGCCCCGTTCAACGACCCGCAGCCCGAGGTGGGCCAGCGGGGCGATCAGAACCGTTTGCGCACCTGCATCGGCGAGCCGGCGACATGGCCGGGGAGAAGTCGCTCGCGGATCGAGTAGGCGCGGCGCCGGTCACCGAGGCTATGGAGGTAGAGCTCCGCCAACAGCCCCATTCCCACCAAGATCATCCCGCCCACCAGGAAGACGGCGCCGGCACTGGCCGCTCCGCCCCAGCCGGCCAGGGAGCCGGTGTGCATCAGGTGGGTGAGGGTGGCGGTCTCAAACCCCAACCCTGCCACCATCAGGGGTAGGCCGACGGCAGAGAAGAGGTGGCTTGGTGAGTGGAAGCAGCGCAGGAAGAAGGTGACCGTGAGCCCGTCGAAGAGGCCGCGGAAGAGACGCCCCCAGCCGTACTTCGAGCGGCCGTGGCTGCGCGCGCGGTGGTGCACCACCACCTCGCCGACGCGGAAGTGCTTCCAGCGGGCGAGCGCCGGGATCCAGCGGTGGAGGTGGCCGTAGAGGTCGAGCTCCTCCACCACCTCGCGGCGGTACGCCTTGAAGCCGCAGTTGGCGTCGTGCAGCTCCACCCGGGTCATCTTGCGGGCGAGGAAGTTGTAGATGCGCGAGAAGAAGATCTTGTCGCGCGGGTCCTGGCGGTCCTGCTTCCAGCCGGAGACCAGGTCGTAGCCGTTCTCCAAATGGGCGAGGAGGCGCGGGATCTCGTGCGGGTCGTCTTGCAGGTCGGAGTCGAGGGTGACGATCACCTGGCCGCGGGCGTGCTGGAAGCCGGCGGCCAGGGCCGCCGCTTTGCCGAACGGGCCGCGCAGGGAGATAAGGCCGACCGCCGGGTCACGCCGGGCCCACCGTTCGAGCAGGGCGCCCGAGCCGTCGCGGCTGCCATCGTCGATGAACAGGATCTCGCTGCGCTGCGCCAAGGCGGCGAGGACGGCGGTGAGCTCTTCGTAGAGCTGCGGCAAAGAATCCGCCTCATCGCGTACCGGAATGACGACCGACAGGTCCACCCCCCAGTCCTCCAGGGTGCGGCTTTCACGGTCGTCGGCGGTGCGTTGGGCGGCTGGCTTCATGGCAGGGACCACTATACGGGAAGGCGCGGAGTGTAGGGAAAGACGCGATCTACGGAAACGGCCGCCTTTCTTGACACGACGAAAGCACGCTTTCTACCGTCGGGTCGGCCGGTCGCCGCCGTAGGGTGGACCGCTCCACGGAACCTCCGGCGCCCCTTCCTGATTCGGCCTCCATGTCTGAGCCCTCCCTTCGCCTCGGGGTCCTTGCCTCCGGCCGCGGCTCCAACTTCGCTGCCATCCTCGACGCCATCGACGCGGGTGACTGTGATGCGGAAGTGGCGATCCTCGTCTCCGACCGACCCACGGCCCAGGCCCTGGTCCGCGCCGCGGCCCACGCCATCCCCACCGCGGTGGTCCGGCCGGCCGACTATCCGGACCGGGTCCAATACGACCTTCAGGTGGTAGAGCGGCTGCGCGCGGCCGGGGTTCAGCTCGTGGTCCTGGCCGGCTACATGCGGATTGTCACCCCCACCTTCCTTGCCTGCTTCCCCGGGCGGGTGATCAACATCCACCCGGCGCTCCTGCCCGCCTTCCCGGGCCTCCACGCCCAGCGCCAGGCCCTGGCGTACGGGGTGAAGGTCACCGGTTGCACGGTCCACGTCGTGGACGAGGGGGTGGACAGCGGCCCGATCCTCCTCCAGCGGGCGGTGGCGGTAGAAGAGGATGATACGGAGGAGTCCTTGTCGGCGCGCATCCTCGTGGAGGAGCACAAGCTCTACCCCGAGGCGATCCGCCGCATCGCCCGCGGCGAGATTCTCCTGGACGGCCGGCCACGCCGCGCGCAGGAGGTCGGGTGAGGAGCCCGTGTGCGCACGCGGCCAACGGCCCGGTGTTGGTGAGCGCCTGCCTCGCCGGGGTGCCGTGCCGGTTTGATGCCACCGCCCGCCCCGAGCCGGGGCTCCTTACGTACGTGATCGCCGGCCACCTGATCCCCATCTGCCCGGAGATGCTCGGCGGCCTGCCGTGTCCGCGCCCGCCGGCAGAGATCGTGGGGGGCGACGGCCACGCAGTCCTCGAGGGCCGCGCCCGGGTGGTGGACGCCGAGGGGCGGGACGTGACCGAGCCGTTCATCAGCGGCGCCCACTGCTGCCTGGTGATCGCTCGGCGCTACGGTGCGCACGCGGCGATCCTCAAGGAGGGGTCGCCGTCGTGCGGCTACCACCGCCTCCACTGTGGTGGTCAGCTCCTTTCCGGCTGCGGGGTGACCACCGCCCTCCTGCGCCGCCATCAGATCCAAGTGGTGCCGGAGATCGTCGGCCTCGCCGGGGTGAAGGCGGCGTAAGGGGTAGCGCGCGCCGGCGGTGGGTCGCGCCGCCGCTTTGCGAGGATCCCCGGCGCCGCGGGCCGTCCATCGCCCCATCCCCTTCCCCCTCGATGGAGGGGCCTTGGAGCCTGTCGGACTTTGTCCCGATCTACTGCAACGAGCGGATCTCGGCCCGGATCGTGGGCCGTTCTTCGTTGCCTAGCCCCATGTAGCTCTACGAACGGGTCCCAATCCGGGTTCGAACCCGCTTGCTTACGCGACGATCGACAAAGTCCAACAGACTCCTTGGAGCGGGCGGTGGGGGAGCACGGCCAGCGTCGCCGCGCGCCGCCGGTGGGGGGCGCCCGCCGTGGCTTCCCAATGATCCCCCCCGCGCTGACCACCCTCTTACCCCCGCGCGCCGGGCCGGCGGTTTGTCGCGCCGCCGCCGTTCCGCAATGATCCCGGCCCAGCGGGCCATCCCTTCCCCCCTCCCCCACCCCCTCGCTCCGCGCCGCCGGTTTGTCGCGCCCCTGGTGCTTT
>Ga0210020_1000195_pt1 | contig 64422 bp, 52 predicted proteins | sample CryGeymeta201514_FD_183980 | JGI IMG/M metagenome (GOLD analysis project Ga0210020, IMG submission 183980) | Groundwater microbial communities from Crystal Geyser aquifers in Utah, USA - Crystal Geyser metaG 2015-14 (SPAdes) (version 2) | ecosystem: Environmental > Aquatic > Deep subsurface >... | reverse complement strand
CTTTGATCCGGACCGGGACGGGGACGGCATCTTGAATGGCTCGGATACGACGCCCGATGACACCACGGATACGGACAGCGACGGGCAGATCAACAACATCGACGACGACGACGACGGCGACGGCATCCTCGATGCAGACGACGCTGCCCCGCTGGTCTTCGATGATTTCGACGGCGATGGGATCGGCGACGGCGACGACCCGGATGACGACAACGACGGGGTCCTCGATGCGGCCGACGCCTTCCCGTTCGATGCTTTCAACGCCGGCGACGCGGACGGGGATGGCACGGGAGATATGGCCGATGCGTGCGATACGGTCCCGGCCGGGGCGCCGGTGCAGGCGGCGGCGCGGGTCCACGCCTCGGCGGTGGGCGATCCAATCACCCCCGGGACGCTCCTGACGATCACCCCGGCGACCGGCGACTGTCTGCCAGATGATCCCTCCACCGGGTCGTGTTTCTACATGGAGGTCTCCACGGGGATCTTCACGATCACCGCGCTCCACGGCGGGGCGGACGGCGGGCTCATCACGGGACAGGCCCAGGGCCACCCGACCTTCGCAGATCAGCAGAAGCTGGTGGTGGATCCCACGGCGGTGAGCCCGGATCCGACCACCCTCGATCAGGTGTGGTCCTTCTTCAGCAATCCAGGGAACACCTTCACCACGGGCAACGGGGTCACGACCACCACCCTCGCGGACGGGGTGACCGAGGCGTGGTCCTTCCGTACCTGGACGATCTTCTGGAACAACAAGGAGATCCCGCTCACCGCCGGGCTCGATCAGGTCGCCAATAACGACGATGACCTGGTGCCGGTGGTGGCCACGACCACCGGGCTGGATCCGTTGGCGCAGAACTTCTTCCTAGAGCACGCGGACGGGACGTACGAGTTGGTCTACAACGCCCTGGTGCCAACCTCGCCGCCTTCGGGTTTCGAGTCGGTCCACTACACCGCCTTCCTGCGCGGCCGGGTGGTGCGCGCGGGGACGGCGGTCGACAGCGACGGCGACGTCCTCCCAGACAGTCAGGACAACTGTCCGGCGGTGGCCAATCTTGAGCAGGCCGATGGCGACGGGGACGGCGTGGGTGATCTCTGCGATGTGTGCCCCACGGACCCCTTCGACGACGCCGACGGCGACTGCCTGTGCGCAAATGCGGGGGATGCGGGCGGCGGGTTTGGCTTCGACCCGGACAACGACGCCGACGGGGTGGCGAACCCCGCCGACGCCTTCCCGGACGACCCGGCAGAGGCCGTGGATACGGACGGCGACCACACCGGCAACCACGCCGATACCGACGATGACGGCGACGGCGTGGCGGACGTGATCGACAGCGATCCGTTGAATCCTGCGGTAAAGGAGGTGGTGCCCCTGGAGTCTGGGGAGCCGTCCGCCGCGGCCACGATTACGCCGGCCACCGGGAGCTCGGTGGAGGTGGACAACAACCGGCTGCTCGCCCTCGACGCGGCGGCCACCGAGCTCGAGACGCTGGCGGCGGCCTTGCCCGCCGAGGATCCGGGTAAGGCGCAGGCAGAGGCGGACGCCGAGACCGCGCGCGCCCTGGTCGTCGCCGCCACCAAGCTCAAGGGGACAAAGGTGGAGATCCCCGCCGGCACTACGGTCGATGGCGACGGCGACGGCGCCGCGGACGACTCGGTGGACATCGGGATCGAGCCGGCAGATGCCGCTGCGGGTGGCGCCTTCACCTTCGTCAATACCGTGAACGGTTCGGTGGAGACCACCATCGTGGGTCAGCCGGTGGCCTTCACCCCGGCGGGCGCGACGTTTGATCTCTTCGCGCGGCTCACCCTCGCCTACACCCCCGCGGACCTACCCTACGGCCTCCTCGATGAGGCGGACCTCGCCGTGGTGCGCACCAACGACGACGGGACGAAGACCCTCCTCGCACCGTGCGACGACACCATCGATCGCAATGGCAACGGGGCGGTGAACGCGGAGGATCAGGAGCGCGACTGCGTCGAGGCACGGGACACGGCGGCGAATACGATCACCGTGCGCACGAGCCACTTCTCGACCTTTACCGTGGCAGTGGGCGACACGGACGGGGACGGGATCGCCGACACCCTGGACGCCAACCCGACGGTGCCGCAGACGACCAACACGGAGGACGGCGGTCTCGGTGACCGCAACCTCTTCTCGCGTCTGAACGAGAACGGCAAAAACGCCTTTGGCTGCGCGGCCACGCCCGCACCGTCGGCGCAGATCAGTTGGGGCGCGGTGGCGATGCTGCTCTTGCCCCTGGGTTTGCTCACTACCCTACGCAACGGGAGACGCTGGATGCGCACACTGCTCGGAAGCCTGCTCCTCCTCGCCCTCTGTCTGGCTCAGGCGGAGGCAACGACCACCCTCTTTCCCACCGGCTTCGGCGCCAAGATGGCGGCGATGGGCGGGGCGGGGAACGCCGCCGGCGACGACGCCACCACCCTGGCGGTGAACCCGGCGAACGTCGGCAAGATGGCGGACGGCTGGCGGGTCGACCTCGACGTGGGGGCGCTGATCTTCAATGGCAGCTACACCGACCACAACTCGGACCTCGAATCGTCGGTGAACCGCGCCGTGGGCGGCCGCTTCGAGATCAATGAGGGGACCCTCTTCTTCCTCCCCACGGTGGGGATCGTCTACAAGACCGGCCGCTTGGGCGTCGGCTTTGGGATGTGGGGGAAGGGCGGCGGCGGCTTCGCGGTCCAGGACTGGGGGTTCAACGACGTCACCCCGGTCTCCCTGGGCGGTGGGCGTGAGAGCTTCATCACCAACGGCTCCGACCTGACCGGAAGTCACCGGCTCACGGGCGAGAATGCGGTGCGGCGTGACAACTACACCCTGATGATCATCGGTCGCTTCGGCCTCGCCCTCTCCTACGACCTCACCGACGACCTGACCGTGGCGGTGGAGCCGCTGCAGGACTACGGCTTTTTGAAGTTCGGGATCTTCGGCTCCGTCGAGATGGCTCCCCACGGCGTACAGGCGCGTCACGTGGGCAGCGCCAACCCGAACGTGGGGACGGAGGAGCTGGGGATCGACGGGATCGTCGCCAAGGGAAGCCGGGCCTACAACCTCGCCACCGAGGACGGGATGATCACCCGCACCGAGGCGAAGATCGCCCTGGGCGTGACCGACGCGGGTAGTCTGACCGCCCCGCAGCTCACCTCCCTGAAGCCGCGTTTCGACCGCAGCGACACGGTGGCGGCGGGCAAGGCGTTCAACCGCTTCCTCGATCCTGCCTACCTGGCCACGCAGGACCACCTCTCCGCCCACGAGAAGGCGGTGGCGCAGAACACCGCCCAGGGCTTCCCGAGCCATGGCCAGCTCTTTGCCGGCCGCACCTTCCCGGGCTTCATCTTTGACCGGCAGGGACCGACGGCGGCGGCGGACGACCAGTGGATGGTCGCCTACGACGGCCACGGCGGCGTCACCGAGCTTCCCGTGGACGGGGTGCAGCGGGTGGCCGACTTCTTCCACGCGCCCACCGCGGGCGCGGGCGAGGACGCGAGCACCACACCCGCCTACTTCCGCAAGCAGATCTGGGAGTTCTCGCTCGTCGACGATCCGGTCAGCGGAGAGCAGCGCGGCCAGGCGACGGGAAGCCTCCTCGCCCATCAGGACATCAACTCCACCCTGAACAACCTCACCCGCAGCCTGATGGCACAGCCGTTCTATGACTCCACGAAGTTCACCGATGCTGAGCACGACTATGTGATCGACGAGTTCTACGGCCTCTTTCAGGATGTCTTCCCGGATTTCGGCTTCGGCATGGGCGAGGTCACCGGCTACGCCTCCGGGCGCGGCTTCGAGGACTTCGCCAACGCGGTGAAGGTGGGCGGCCGCTGGCGGGTGAACGACTGGCTCTCCTTCGGCGGCAGCTACACCTCGAAGTCGAGCATCATCATGCGCGACGGCGGCCTACGCTTCGACTTTACCAACCAGATCCAGCAGGGGTTGGACGTGGGGATGCGCTCCCTCCTGGCGATGCAGACCGTCTTTGATGAGCTGGGGATGACCCAGTTCGCGGAGTTCGTCGACACCGTGGCGGATGGTGTGGCGACCGATCCGACGATCCAGAACGTGGACTTCGCGGTGGCGCCGGGCTCCGACCCGACGGTCACCTCGTCGCAGCAGATCTTCAATGAGCTCCCCAAGCTCGGCAACATCGACCGGCTGCTTACCGAAGCCCCCTCGTTTGGCGATGCCACCCACGGGCCCGGCAACCCCGATGTCGCGGGCAGCGACCGGGCGATCCCGACCAACCCGCAGCTCGATCTCCTGCTCACCGGCTCCTCCGGGCGGGCGGATGACAACTTCACCAACGATGACGCCCACTCGGTGGAGCTGCTGACCCGCTCCGGCGCCGGTCTCTTCCACATGTTCGCCTCGCTGATGGGCTATATAGACAATCAGGAGTTTCAGAACCTCACCAGCCAGCCCAACTACAAGGTCCCGAAGCGGACCAACGACTCGACGAACAACACCGCGACCCTCGGGATCAACGCCGTTGCCGGTACCTTCCACAACGGCAGCGGCACCATCGTTCGTGCGACCGACGACCAAGAGGTGATCGACTACTACCGCGACATCGCCCGCTTCCTGCGCGGCTTCGGGGTGAGCTCGATCGCCGACCCGGACAGCACCGCGACCCAGGCGGTCGCGGTGGCCCAGGTTCAAGGGCTTCTCGATCCGGCGAACTACGCGACTCCCGAGGAGTTCCTCACCGCCTACGACGGCCTGCGCAACCAGTTCAACGTGGTGGGCGACTTCCGCACCGACATCACCGTCGAGCTGCCGCAGCAGGTGGAGTTGGGCATCGAGGTCCGTCCCTCCTTCCTCAAGCGGCTGCGCCTCACCTCGGACGTGAAGTGGGCGGACTACTCCTCGTCGATGCAGCAGTTCGCGGCCAACCTGCGCAACCCGGACAACCCGGTCTTTTCACGCTTCCTCGGCCTGAATGGGTCGGGCTTCGGCGACGCCGACTCCTTCACCTTCAAGGAGGATCTCAACTGGCACGACCAGTGGATCTTCAACTTTGGTACCGGCTATGACCTCCTCGACAACTTCACGGTGATGGCGGGCTACTCCTTCACCGGCCGCCGCCTCAACGACCTGTGGAACGACTTCGGCAAGGCAAAGTCGGCGATGGATGGCGCGAACAACATGGGCGTGCTGCCTGCCTTCGGCTTCCAGTCGGGCTCCGTGGGGGCTAGCTACCGGTGGAACAACAAGGAGCTCTCTGTCGCCCTCGAGCGCGCCTTCACCACCACCCTGTTCAGCGACACGAACCTCGCCAACAGCCAGTACAGCGACTCGCGCGAGTCGGCGAACCAAGAGAGCGTGCACGTCCAGTACTCCCTGATGTTCTGATCTCCGCCACCGCGGATTGGCGCCCCGCCGGGGTCGCCGATAGGAATCGGCTCCTACCCAGGGTCGAGGGTAGGAGCCGATTGGTCCGGCGGCCATTCCACACGCCGTTTCCCGGAAGGATGCCGGGAAAGAGATGGCAGGATGGCCACGTCAGTCGGCGCTGCGGAAAGGGCGCGTTGCCACGCACGCCCGGCGCTGGCTCGACACCATGGCCGTTGCCGTTGCCACGGTTACGTGGTGATGGCGGACCCTGTGCATCTGCTGATCGCGCTGGGGATCGGTGGTGATCTTGCCGACCTGATGCGATCGTTCGGCCGGGTCACGGCCTGGAACCTCAATCGGTTGCAGGGTCGTTCGGGTGGTGTCTGGCAAAAGGGGTTCTACAACCACCAGCTCCGGAACGAGGACTCCCGCGATCGCCGCCTGCGCTACCTGGCGGCGAACCCCGTCCGACAGGGGTATGTGACCCGCTGGCAAGAGTGGCCCTGGACCCCCTCAACTCCGCTCGGTAGGAGCCGGCTGCACCGGCGATCTGCGCGCCCTGCGCGGCCGGTCCGTTGGGCCGGGACCGCCGAGGGGAATCGCTCCTCCAGGAGGACCGGGACGACGCGGCGAGATCTCCCCCAACCCTCTTTGGTAGGAGCCGGCTGCACCGGCGATCTGCCGAATCGCCCGTTGCGAAGCTGCGGATCACCCCGCGACCACCGCGAGCCGGCTGCACCGGCGATCTGCCGAATCGCCGGTCTTAGGTGGGCTGGGGCCACGGTCGATAGGCACTTAGTTGCCGGGGGATCGCGGTGCCCGATGGCCGCGGCTGGACCCTCGGCGGTACCCCGTTCGTTAGGGAGAACACCATGGCCTTCCCGCGTCTCGACCGGTCCCGCGCCCCGCACCCGTGGAGGGTCGGGGGTCGCCTCCTGTTCCTCACCCTCCTGCTCCTGACCCCCCGCCTCGCCGCCGCCAACACGATCGGCTGGACCGATTGGACCGGCCATGGAAGCGACTGGATGGTCGGCCTGCTCACCCTCGCCGACGGGCGCGCGGTGGAGGTGCGGTATGAGGGCGAGCTGGACGGTTCGCGGATCGACGGTGGGGTGAGCTTCTGGATCCCCGAGTCGACCTACCTCAGCGCCACCGTGGACCACGGTCCGCCCACCGCGGATATGGTAATCCTCGCCGGGGGCGACGAGAGCCGCCACACCCTCACCTTCACGCCGCCGCTCCTCGACCCGGTGGTGGCGGTGGTGAGTGTCGGCCGGCCCAATGTCTTGGTGGAGTACGAGTTCGACCACCCCTTCACCCTCCTCTCCTCCGGGGGCGATTACTGGAGCACAGCGGAGGAGAGTCGCCTGCTCGATGGCGGGCCCAACACCATGGGCGGCGACACCCTCCAAGGGTGGGAGGGGAGCGGCACCCTCCAGTTCGCCGGCGTGGTCGGGGAGATTTCCTGGACCGTGCCCCTCAAAGAGCATTGGCACGGCCTCACCGTGGGGGCGGCGGAGGTGGGGACGGCGCAGCAGGTGGGGGTCCCCGAGCCGCCCGCCTTCGCCCTCTGTCTCCCTGTGCTGGTGGGGCTCGTCGCCCTCCGCTCCCGCACCCGCCGCGGGTAGGCGGTGCGCGCCGCGCGAAAAGAGGCAGCGGGCAGCGGTCGCGGCTACCGCGGCTAAAGGTCATACGAGCGGCGGCGATCGTCGCCCAAGAGGCGCGGGGGCGCGCCTGCGATGACCCGGCGAGGGGGGGAGGATGGAATCTCCCGCCGGTGGCCGGCGTTGATGGCTGAGGCCACCCGCCCAAGGAGCCTTGGGCCGCACCCCTCCGCCCCGCGGGGCCGGGGAGCCTGTCGGCCTGGGTCGATCGACTGCGGCGCGCGGACCCATGGCAGGACTCGGGGGCCCGGACTCGGGGGCCAGGCTTCATCGCCTCGCCCCCGGTCGCGCTGCGAACCGGTCGATCCGGCCTCGCGCCCGCGCTTTTCGGTTCGCGATCGCAAACGGCCGACAGGCTCCTAGCCTGGCGCACCACCCGATCGCCGAAGCCCGACAGCGGTCCACGCCCCTGCTACCGTGGCGCCGGCCCGTTCTTGGGTCGTGCCGTTGGTCCCCTTGCAGGGAGTCCGCCATGAGCCCCGTCGCCGCCACCTTTCCGCCGGAGCAGGTCACCCGCGAGCTCTTCTTCAACGTGGGTGGGCCGCACGGATTCATGCGCTGGGGGATCTACCTCTTCTTTGGTGTCGCCCTCGCCTTTCTCGCGCTCAGCCTGCGCGCGCGCCTTCGGCTGTGGCGCCAGGGGGTGGCCGAGGTGCGCACCGACCACCCGGCGCGGCGGTTGGCGATGGTGGCCCGCTACACCCTCGGCCAGGCGAAGGTGGTGCAGGAGCGGTACGCCGGGCTGATGCATGCCGCCCTGTTCTACGGCTTTCTCACTCTCTTCGGGGTCACCCTGATGATCTTCGTGGAGGCGGACCTCACCGGCCCCCTCGCCGGCGTGCACTTTTTGCACGGCACCTTCTACCTGGTCTGGTCGCTGATCGCCGACCTCGGTGGGGTGGTCCTGTTGATCGGGGTGGGGATGGCGGCGGTACGGCGCTACGGGGTGCGGCCGCCGCGCCTGGATAACCAACCGACCGACGCCGTCGCCCTGGCGCTGCTTGCGCTCCTCTGTCTTACCGGCTTTGCGGGCGAGGCGATGCGTATCGCGATCACCCACCTGCCCCCCTTCGAGCGCTTCTCGCCGGTGGGCTACCTCCTCGCCCGGCCGCTGGCCGGGTTGGGGGAGACGAGTTTGCGCGCCTTCCACGCCGGGAACTGGTGGCTGCACATGGGCGGCTCGTTTGCCTGCATCGGACTCATGGCCACTGGCCGGCTCGGCCACATCGTCATCGCCACCCTCAACGTCTACTTCGGCAACCTCGACGACGAGAGGCCAGCGACGCGCTACACCGTTCCCCTGATCGACCCCGCCACCTTCGAGCAGGCAGAGAGCTTCGGGGTCGGGGCGGTGGCGGAGCTGTCGTGGAAGGCGCTGCTGGATTCCGACGCCTGCACCCGCTGCGGTCGCTGTCAGGACCGCTGCCCCGCGTGGGCCACGGCCAAGCCGCTGTCGCCGAAGCGGCTGATCAACCAGATCCAGGCCGCGATGGAGGGGCGTCGTGGCGCCGCTGTGGCGGGGGAGACGAGCGGCGACGGGGCGCTGCCGCTGCTCGGCGGCTACCTCGACCTCGACGCGGTGTGGGCGTGCACGAACTGCGGCGCGTGCATGGCCGCGTGTCCGGTGAACATCGAGCACGTCCCGCGGATCATCGACCTGCGTCGCCACCAGGTCCTCATGGAGGGGGCGATGGCGCCGGAGCTGGAGCGCACCTTCGTGAACCTGGAGAACCACCGCAACCCGTACGGCTTCGCCTTCGCCAAGCGTGGCGACTGGCTCCCCGCCGACCTCGGGGTGAAGCTCCTCGCGGCGGATCGCGAGGTCGACCTCCTCTACTTCGTGGGCTGCGCCGCCGCCTTCGACAAGCAGCACCAGAAGAGTGCGGTGGCGCTTTTGCGTTGCCTCGCCGCCGCCGGCTTGAAGGTGGGGATCCTCGGCGCGGAGGAGGGGTGCTGTGGTGACGCCGCCCTGCGCGGCGGCAACGAGTACCTCTTCCAACAGCTCGCCACCCACAACCTCGATCGCTTCGCCAAGTACGGGGTAACCCAGGTGGTCACCACCTGCCCGCACGGCTACAACACGCTGAAGAAGGAGTACCGGCGGTTCGCGGAGCGCCGCGCCGCGGCCGACCCGCAGGCGGCGCCGTACCGCCTCACCGTCCACCACCACACGGAGCTCCTCGCCGAGCTGGTGGCGAGCGGCCGGCTGCGCCTCAAGGAGAGTGCGGCGCGGAGGATCACCTATCACGACCCGTGCTTCCTGGGCCGCTACAACGACGGCTACGCCGCACCGCGCGCCCTGCTCGCCTCCCTGGGGGGGGCAACGGTGGTGGAGATGGATCGCCACGGCCGGGAGTCGTTTTGCTGCGGCGCGGGCGGCACACGCATGTGGATGGAGGAATCGATCGGCACCCGGATCAATCAGACTCGCTGCACCGAGGCCCACGCGACCGGCGCCAGCCTGATCGCTACCGCCTGCCCCTTTTGCAAGACCATGCTCGGCGACGCGATCAAGGAGCTTGGCCTCGTCAATCTGGAGGTGCGCGACCTCGCCGAGCTGCTCGCCGAGGCGCTGGAGGCGTAGCCCCAACAAACTGGGGACAAGACGGGGTCAGGTCTTTACTTTTTACTGCGCCGGCATGCGCCCCAGGGACGGTCAGCCTCTTGCGGCTCCACCGGGTGCTGGATTCACGAGAGGTGCGGGGCCGAGATGCCGTCCCCGCGCGCGACCTCCTGCAGGGGCAGAGTGGAGAGGCGCCGGGAAAGCGCCACCGCGGCGCGGAAGGGGGCGGGTGGGCTCCATCCGCCACCGCGGCCGGCGTCCACCCCTACGCGGTGGTCTGTGCGGCGAGGGGGAGCATCTCCGTCGCGGTGGGGAACGGTCGCTGGCGCTTACGTTGCCCTACCGCATCCGGGGCCATCATGGTGCAGTATCAAATCAATTCCTGACCCCAGGTCACGCGCGCAGGCGCTCGGTGAGCTTTGGCGCGACCTCCAACAAGTCGCCCACCACGCCGTACTCGGCGAGGTCGAAGATCGGCGCCTCCGGGTCCTTGTTCACCGCCACGACGTGCGCCGACCCCTTCATCCCCACCAGGTGTTGGGTGGCGCCGGAGATTCCCAGGGCGAGGTAGAGCTTCGGGGCGACGGTCTGGCCCGAGGAGCCCACCTGGCGGCTCTGCGGCAGCCAGCCCGCGTCCACCACCGGCCGCGAGCAGGCGAGCTCGGCGCCGAGGGCCTTGGCGAGGTCGCGCACCACGGGCAGGTTCTCCACGCTTCCCAGGCCGCGGCCGACCGCGACGATACGCTCGGCGCCGCTGAGGTCGACGGTCTCGCCGGTTGCCGGGGCCACGGGTGCCTCCCTTTGGCAGCGCGCCCGGGCGGGATCGAGGGTGAGGGTCAGGTCGCGGCGCGGCGGGGTGCCGGGGCGGGCGGCGTCTGGCGCGTAGGCGGCCGCCTGGAAGGTGACGATCACCGGCCGCGCCGTGTTCGGGACGAGGGCGGCGCGTAGGCGGCCGTTGAACATCGGCTTGATGAAGCGCGGGCCCTCCGTGGCCATCTCGTAGGCGACCACGTCGGCGAGCAGCGGTACCGCGAGGCGCGCGCTTACCCTCGGGAAGAGGTCGCGCGCCCGGTAGGTGTGGCCGGCCAGGAGATAGGTGGGGTGCTCCGCCCGCACCACCTGGCAGATCGCCTCGGCCATCAGGTCGCTGTCGCCGCTGGCGAGGAGCGGGTCGGTGGCTACTAGCAACTCATCCGCCTCTAGGGTGGCGGCCGCGTCCGCGACCGCGTTGGGGGCGGCGCCGAGGACCACGAGCGCGGTGGTGAGGTGGGTGTCGCGCGCGAGGGCCTGGGCCGCCGCCACGGTCTCGCGGGTCATCCGGTGCAGGGCGCCGTCGTGCGCCTCGGCGAGGATCAGGATCTCCATGGCTGGCTCCTAGAGGACCTTGAGGTCGTTCTTGAGGATGGCGACCAGGCGGCTGGCCGCCTCATCCGCGCTGCCCTCGATCATCACCGTGCGCTTCTCCTTGCGTGGCACGAAGAGGTGGTCGAGGCGCTGGAGAGGGGGGGCGGTGGCGAGCTCCGCCGCGGCGACGGTGGCGATCGCCTTGCGCTTCGCCCCCATGATCCCCTTGATCGTGGGGTAGCGCGGCCGGTTGATACCGGTCTGGATCCCGAGGGTCGCGGGCAGGGGCAGGGTGAGCCACTGGCACCAGCCGCCTTCGAGCTCCTGCTTCACCCGGATCGCGCCATCCAGGAGCTCGGTGGCGGTGATCAGGGTGGCGGTGGCCATTCCCAGAAACTCGCCGACGAGGAGGGGGGTCTGGCCGCTGGAGAGGTCGTCAGACTGGACCCCGGCCAGGATCAGGTCGCACCCCTCGGTCTTGAGGAGGGCGGCGAGGCGGGTGGCGGTGGTGTACGGGTCGGTCGCCGTGCTCGCCTCGGTGAGGAGGTGGATGGCGCGGCCGGCGCCGCGGGCGAGGCAGTCGCGCAGCGACTTTTGCACCCGCTCCGGCCCGAGGCTCACCGCTACCACCTCGCCGCCACCGGCGCGCTCGCAAAGCTGGAGGGCCTCTTCGAGGGCGTAGGTGTCCGCCTCGTTGGTCTCGAAGGCGACCTCTCCCTCGTCGAACCAGCTCCCATCGGCGGTGGGCCGCAGCACACCGTCGCGGCCCGGGACCTGCTTCACCAACACGGCGATCTTCATGGGAGCTCCTCGGGTGGGGATGGCGCGATCGTGGCGGCGGCAAGCAGGATGGTCTTGCTGAACGCGACAACTCCCGCTCCCCCGCGGCGGGTGGGGCGGCGCGTGGCGGCCGGAGTCGCCACCCCTGCGGTCGCTCTCTCCGCCATGAAAGTCGATCTTTTCCCCATGCAGTCCGCTGCCTCCTCTGTGCCTCCGCAATGCACCGGCCGTGTAGGAGTTGCCATGGTTGTCGGCCCTCTCCGGTGACGCCCCCCGCGTCTCCTAGTTCCGCAGCGGCTTGCCGGTCTTGAGCATGAAGGCGATGCGCGCCTGGGTGAGGGGCTCGCCGGCCAGCGACAGGAAGCCGGCGCGCTCGAGATCCAGCAGGTACTGCTCGTCCACCGGCCGGGTGAGACCGGCGCGCTCGCCGCCGGTGAGGAGGGTGGCGAGCTGCTGGCCGATCTTCAGGTCGTGGTCGCTGATCGCCCCTTGGGCGCGCATCCCGCGCAGGGCCGCCTGCATCGCGCTGGCCGCGCCGCTCCCCGGGAGGATGAGGTCGGCGCGGTAGGCGGGCGGGGTGTAGCCCTCGGCGAGCTCCACCGCCTTCGCCTTGGCGTGGCCGAGGAGGTGGTCCGGGTTCATCACCACCGTGTCGTCCTTGCGCAGGTAGCCGAGGTACTTCGCTTCGTCGGCGCTGGTCGCGACCTTGGCGAAGCCGATCGTCTGGAAGGCGCTCTGGACCACGCCGTACGGGTTGCGGGTGGCCGCCGTCCCGCCGTTGGCCATGAGGTTGAGGAGCAGGCGGAGGTTGCCGCCGCCGCCGGGGATGAGCCCCACCCCGACCTCCACCGCGCCGCAGTAGAGCTCCGCCGCCGCCACCCGGTGGGCGGCCGGGGCGATGAGCTCGAAGCCGCCGCCGAGGGTGAGTTGGAAGGGGGCCGCGACCACCGGCGCGGGCGAAAAGCGGATCCGCTGGCCCGTCTGCTGAAGCTCCGCGACCGCGCGCTCCAGCTCGCTCCAGGCGCGTCGTTCGCACAGGCCGAGGATCATGGCGAGGTTGGCGCCGGCGCAGAAGTTTGCCTGTTGGTGGCCGATCAGCAGGGCGCGGAAGCGGCCCGCCTCCACCATGTCGAGGCCGCGGTTGACCATCTCCACCATCGAGCCGTCGATCGGGTTGAGCCCGCCTTGGAGGATCGAGTGGAAGGCCACGTCGAGGACGCCGTCGCCGAGATCCACGAGGCTCGCCGACCAGTGGCGTTCCACCACCCGGCCGGCGGAGCGGGCGAGGGAGAGGTCGATCGCCAGGGGGTGGCGAGCCACCGCCGGGGTCGCCTTGGCGAGGGGGTCGAAGATGTACCGCTGGCCGCGCGCCACCGTGTAGAAGCTCTCCCGCCCGCTCGCCACCATCTCCTTCACCCACGTGGGCACCGGGCTGCCCTCCCTCTCCATCCGGTCGATGGCGCGCGAAACGCCGATCGCGTCCCAGGTGGCGAAGGGGCCGAGCTCCCATCCGAAGCCCCAGCGCAGCGCGTCGTCCACGTGGACGAGGGTGTCGCTGATCTCCGGGATCCGGTTGGCGGCGTAGAGGAGGGTGCGCGACAAGGTGCGCCAGAAGAAGCGTCCCGCCTTGTCATCGCTGAAGGCGAGGGCACCAATCCGGCCGCCGGCGGTGGTGTGGTCCTTGGCCAGGCGAAAGCCGTCGAGGCGGACTCGGTGCGGGCCCCCGTACTCGCCAGTGGCGAGATCCAGCGACACGATCGTGCCGTCCGCCTCCTTGCGGTAGAAGCCGGCGCCGCTCTTCTGGCCGAGCCTGCCCGCGGCGACCAGGCGGGTGAGGATCGCCGGGGGCTGGAAGAGGTCGCGCTCCTCGTCGTTTTCGCCGCGCGCGAAGCTCGTCTCGATCACGTGGAGGAGGGTGTCGAGCCCCACCAGATCGGCGGTGCGGAAGGTGGCGCTCTTCGCCCGTCCCACCAGGGTGCCGGTGAGGCGGTCCACCTCTTCCACCCGCAGCCCCAGGTCGATGGCGCTCTTCAGGGTGATCAGCAGGGAGTAGACCCCGATCCGGTTGCCGATGAAGTTCGGGGTGTCCTTGGCGTGAACGATCCCCTTGCCGAGGCGCTCTTCGCCGAAGGCGGCGATCCGCGCCACCACCGCCGGGTCGGTCGCCGCGCCCGCCACCAGCTCCAGCAGGTGCATGTAGCGCGGCGGGTTGAAGAAGTGGGTGATGAGGAAACGGCGCTGCACCGCGGCGGGGAGGACCGCGGCGAGGTCGGCGAGGGGCAGCCCCGAGGTGTTGGAGGAGAGGATGGCGGTGGGCGCGAGGTGCGGGGCGATCCGCTCGAACAGGGCGTGTTTGATCTCCAGCCGCTCCGCCACCGCCTCGACCACCCAGTCCACTTCGCTGAGGCGGGGGAGGTGGTCGCCGTAGTGGCACGGGGTGATCCGGCGCGCGTTGCCCGGCTTGAACAGGGGCGCGGGTTTGAGGGTGGTGGCGTGGGCTAGCCCCTTGAGGGCGGCCTCTTGGCTGATGTCGAAGAGGAGGCAGGGGAGGCCAGCGTTGGCGAAGTGGGCGGCGAGTTGCGCCCCCATCACCCCCGCCCCGAGGACCGCAACCTTTTCGATCTGAGTATCCATGGCGTTGCCGTGTGCGAGATGGGGGAGGAGGTAACCGCCGCTCACCGCCGCCACCGGCAAGTCGCGATTCGCCCTGCTCGGCGGGTCGCGCTCGCCTCCGGGTGGCTCTTCATGGCGCGGTGGCGGCGGTGGTAAGGGGTGGGGGGTTAGGGCCGCCGGAGGAGGGTGGCGATCCCCTGGCCGGTGCCGATGCACATGGTCGCCAGCCCCAGGTGGAGGTCGCGCTGCTCCATCACGTTGATCAGGGTGGTGAGGATGCGCGCCCCGGAGCAGCCGAGGGGGTGGCCGAGGGCGCAGGCGCCGCCGTTGAGGTTGATCCGCTCGCTCGGCCAGCCACCTTTGCGGATCACGTAGAGAGACTGAGCGGCGAACGCCTCGTTGAGCTCGATCGCCTCGATCTGGTCGAGCCCCACCCCCGCCTTGGCGAGGGCCTTGGCGGTCGCCGGCAACGGCCCCATGCCCATCCGCGTCCAGTCCACCCCGGCCACCGCCCGGCCGAGGATGGTGGCGCGCGGGGTCAGGCCGTGGCGGAGGGCAAAGGCGCGGCTGGTCAGCAGTAAGGCGGCAGCGCCGATGGAGAGCGGGCTGGAGGTGGCGGCGGTGACCGTGCCGCCGGCGAGAAAGGCGGGCTTGAGCGAGCGGATCTTCGCCACGTCCGGCTCGCGCGGCCCCTCGTCGCGCTCCACCACCGAGCCGCCCCCAACGGTCACCGGAACGAGCTCGTTGGCGAACCGCCCCGCCGCCTGCGCCGCCAGGGCCTTCGTGTGCGAGGCGATGGCGAACGCCTCTTGATCGGCACGGGTGATTTGCGCGTCGGCGGCGAGGAGCTCGGCGGTCTCGCCCATGCCCATGTAGAACTGCTGGGCGGCGAGCTTGGGGTGGAAGTCCGGGGCAAAGCCGCCCATGGGGATGGAGAACATGTCCTCCACCCCGGCGGCGACGCCAACCTCAAGATCGCCCGCCTCGATGGCGGTGGAGAGCTGGTGGACGGCGTCCATGGAGGAGCCGCAAAAGCGGTTCACCACCTTGCCGCCGCACTCTTTGGGAAGGCCGGCCAGCAGCGCCACCGAGCGGCCGAGGAGCATCCCCTGCGGCCCCTCGGGGAAGGCGCAGCCGACCACCACGTCCTCGACCAGCGCCGGCGCCACCTTCGGCTGGCGCGCCAACAGCGCCGCCACCACCTGGGCGCACAGGTCGTCGGAGCGGGTCCCGATGATGTGGCCGCCCTTCACCCCGATGGGGGAGCGCACGGCGTCGATGATGACGGAGTTGTGTTCGGCCATGGCGCTCTCCTCGCGGGGGGTGGGGTCAGAAGGGGTAGCTCTCTTTGGCGTAGGCGTACTCGGCGATCGCGCGCTTCAGGCGGAGGATGTCGGTGCGCGGGATCATCCGTGCCTGGAAGCGGCGCAGGCGCTCGATCATGGCCATCGGTAGGGCGCCGCGGAAGATGCCGTTGAGGCCGGTGAGGGCGAGGTTCAGCAGGCGGATCGACGCCTCTGCCGCCTGCACTTGCGCGACCTTCATCGCGGTGGGCTGCGCTGCCGCCCGTGGGTCGAAGAGGGCAGCGCGGCCGAGGGTGGATTCGGCGGTGTAGATCTCGATGAACATGTTCGCGAGGAGCTCCATGAGCTGTTGCTCGTGCTTGAGGTCCTGGCCGAACTCGTTGAGCGCCTCGTGGAGGAGCGACAGGGCGAGCCGCTTGCCCGCCTCAAGCGCCGCCCTCTCCGCCACCAGCGCGCCGCCGGCCGCCTCCGGCTCATCGTCGAGGAAGGCGTCGATGGCGCGGATCTGGGTGCGGATCGGGAGCTCCTCCAAGATCGCCCGCTTCATCACCGTGCCGGCGACGATCTGCCGGTTGATCTCGTTCGTCCCCTCCCAGATCCGGTCGATGCGCGTGTCGCGGTAGGGCCCGGCCATGGGGAACTCCTCGATGAAGCCGTAGCCACCGAGGATCTGCACCCCGTGGTCGGTCACCATCCCCAGGGTCTCGCTGCCGACCACCTTCGCCATGGAGGCCTCCATGGCGTACCGCTCGGTCGCCTCGCCCATCTGCACGTAGTAGTCGGCGGCGGCGGGATCGAGCCGGTCCACCGCCTGCTGAATCAGGCCGATGGTGCGGTAGATCATGCTGTCGGCGGCGAAGATGCGCACCGCCATGTCCGCGACCTTCCCCTTGATCACGTCGAAGTTGGCGATCGCCTGGGCGAACTGGCGTCGCCCCTTGGCGTAGCGCACCGCCTCCTCGAAGACCGCCTTGGAGCCGCCGAGGTCGGAGGCGGCGAGCTTGAAGCGGCCGAGGTTGAGGGCGTTGAAGGCGATGGTCGCCCCCTTGCCAACCTCGTAGAGGAGGTTCTCCACCGGGACCCGGGCCTCTTTCAGGACCACCGGGCAGGTGGAGGAGCCCTTCACCCCCATCTTCTTTTCCTCCGCCCCCACCGTGAGCCCCGGGGTGGTGCGCTCCACCAGGAAGGCGGAGAACTGGCTCCCGTTGACCTGCGCGAAGACGGTGAACAGGTCGGCCCAGGCGGCGTTGGTGATGAACTGCTTCTCGCCGTTGAGCAGGTAATAACGGCCGTCCTCGGAGAGGGTGGCGCCACACTTGCCGGAGAGGGCGTCGGAGCCGGCGGACGGCTCGGTGAGGGCGTAGGCGCCGATCCACTCGCCGGTCACCAAACGCGGCAAATAGCGCTCCTTCTGCGCCGGGGTGCCGAACCAGAGGACGGGCAACATGCCGATCCCGGTCTGCACCGAGTAGACCACCGAGAACGAGGCGCTGTAAGAGCGCCCCATGGACTCGGCGACGATCGCGGTGGTGATCTTGTCCAGCTCCATGCCGCCGTACGCTTCGGGCACGTCGATCCCCAACAGCCCTAGCTCGCCCATCTCGCGCAGGAGGGTGAGGGCGAGCTCTTGGTTGCGGCTCTCCAGGGCGTCGCGGTTCGGCCGCACCCGCTCGCTGGCGAAGTCGCGCACCATCTTCTCGATGTCGCGGTGGTCGTCGGTGAACCGCTCGCGGGTGAACAATGTGGCCTCGTCGAGGGGCGAAACCAGGAAGTTGCCACCGAGGGCGACCGGGGGCTGGGTGGCGGTCATGACTGCGCTCGCGTGGAGGGGGGGAAGGTGGCGCCGGCGGTCGTTCGCCTCGCCCGGGGTGGGCGAGTGGTGGGCCGCGCCGGCCCGCGGGGCCTACGGGGTCCGCGCAGTGTAGCCAAGCGCGGCCGCGCGGGAAGAGGAGCCGCACCCCCCCCCGCTGGCCGCCGCCGGCCAGAGGGGGGGTGCGGCAGTGACCACGCGCCGGCCGGCCGTGGCGTGGTGTCCAAAAACGGACCCCGCCACGGCCTGGCCGGGTGGTTCAAGGTTCCCATCCCAAGTTCAGGTTAGATTCGGCGCGATGGAGCGTGAGCTGATCACGCAGGGGTGTGCGGCAAGGGGTATCGGGGTTGACCGAAAGCGGCGCGAGCTGCGGCAAAGTCCCGAGTCCATCGACGATGGGGTCCGTGCCGCCCTGGGGCTAATCGCCCCTGCCGGATCCAGCCTGGGCTGGCCGCTGCCGGAGGATGTTTGATCGCGAGACAAGCGCCAGGTGGCCCGCGCGCGTTGGGCTCGACTCCGCCGTGGGGCAGGCCGGTAACGGAGCCTGCCGATCGCGCTCTCCTCCAGCCCCTGGCCGCGGTGCAGGCGGCGTTGGATCATGCCGGGGCGCCGGCGATGATCCTCGGTGGGATGGCCCGCATCGCCCGGGGCTCCTCGTTTCACCCGTGATATCGATGCGACGGTGTGGGGGGAGGGGGTCGCTGTGGAGCAGGTGTTGGCGCAGCTCGCCGACCACGGGGCGGGATCGACGCGCTGAATTATCAGGGGGTCGCTGTGGAGCAGGTGTTGGCGCAGCTCGCCGACCACGGGGTCGTGGGGCGGATTTCCGACGCGGCCGCACTCGCGTGCCAGCAACAGGGGCTCCTCTTGCGCCACCCGCCCAGTGGCCCCCCATCGACCGAGGCTTCAGCGCCACCCGGCGCGTTGCACGGCGGAGGAGATCCTCACCCGCACCGTGGTGTCCACGGCGGTGGGCCTGGCGCCGGCGGCAGCTCTGGGCTGATCCCGCCAGCCCCCTTCCGGGCCGCGGTCGATTGGCTCCGGCGAGGCGCAATCTCCCCCGCCAGGAGGTCGCGCCCGGTGGCGGCGTCTCGGTCCCGCGGGTCTCGCGGATCCACCACCCGCTAGAGCCCCAAGCGACCGACCGTCCCTGGGGCGCGGCCGGTGCGGTAGAAAGTAAAGACCTGACCCCAGTTGCCAGCTCGTCGCAGGCGTCGCAGGGGACAAAGCCCATCACCTCCGGGAACCATTCCCCGGGGTAGGCGAAGGGCGCGCGCACGTCGAGCACCGCCGCCTCCGGCCCATTCCAGACGCGCTCCACCAGCTCCATCTACTCGGCCTCCGGGATCGCGTCGGGGGGGATCCCCAGGCCGCGCTCGGTCATGCAGGCCGACTCGCCAATCTGCCTTTGCAGGGTCGGCCGATAGGCGATGCGCACGGCGCGGTGGCTCTGTTTCTCGATCACCGTGACGGCGACTTGCCGTACCGTGCCTTGCGCACGTTGCCCTTCCCGTAGGTACAGCCCGTGGCGACCATGACGCCGTCGAGGCAGCAGCCCATGGCGTGGCCGCGGCCGCTCTCCGCCTTCACTCGCAGCTCTTGGTTACGCGCCCGCTCCACCCCGAGAGCGGCGAGGGCCGCGTGGCCGGCGCGCAGCCCGAGGGCGAGGGCCGGGCACTTGTGGCCGTGGAAGGCGACGGCGAGATCGAGCTCGTTGGCTTGCGCTGGTGTGAGACTCTTCATGGTTCTGACCTCACTTTCATGACGCGGGTGGCAAGGGTCACCGCGGCAACGGAAAGCGCGGCCGGGAGGTCCGCGCTGTGGGGGTGGCGGAGGCGGTGCGTCCTCATGTGCCGACTCCGCAGAGGTGGACCAGGGTGAAGTAGACCCCGATGGCGATGAACAGGGCGGCGGTGGCGCGGCGCAGCCACACCTCCACCGCCGTGAGGCGGGCGAAGAGGCGGCCGACCGAGCCGGCCCCCACCGCCACCAGCATCGCGAAGAGGGCGACCGGCAGGGCGGTCCCCACCCCGTAGAGGGTGGGCAGGAGCAGCGGGTCGTGGTGGCTGATCGCCAGGGGGATGAGGGAGGCGAAGAAGAGGGCGGCGGAGAGCGGGCAGAAGGAGAGGGCGAAGACCATCCCCAGGGCCGCCCCGCCCCACACCCCCTGGTGGGCGAGCCGCCCCTGCAGGCGGGCGGCGAGGCCGCCACCCCACGCCGGCAGGGGGAGCCACCCGAGGAGGATGAGGCCGACGACGATGAGCAGCGGCCCGAGGAGGCGGTTCATCCACCCCTGGAGGGCGAAGGAGAGGGTGGGGGCGGAGACCAGGCTCCCCACCAGCAGCGCCGCGATGGCGGTGTAGGTGAGCGCTCGGCCGAGGGTGTAGGCGAGGCCGGTGAAGATGGCCCGGGCCGGGCTCGCCACCTGGCGGCCGATGTACGCCACCGCGGCGATGTTGGTCGCCAGGGGGCACGGGCTGATGGAGGTGAGCAGCCCGAGCCACACGGCGGTGGCCGCCGGCCAGAGGGGGAGCTCATTCATCGTCCCGCTCCCCGGAGGGTGGCCGCCACCTCCTCCTCCACGTAGCGGACGAATGCCGCCTTGTCGTGGGCCAGGGGCCAGATGCGGTCGAGGCGCCGCCACTGTCGGCTGCCGTCCGGATCGTGGCGGACCGCCACCATCGAGCTGCTGGTGAGCTGGAACTCCGAAATGAAGTGGCGATTGTCCGCCTCCTCCACGTTCAGCGGCCGCCACGCCAGGGTGTGGTTCGCGAGCTCCCGGCCAAAGGCGGCGTGCAACGCCTCTTCGGCATGGGCCTCGATGGCGCGGCAGGTGGCACAGCGGGCGGTGGCGTGGAAGTAGTAGAGGGTCACCCGCGGGGTGGCCGGGGGCCGATCCATCGCCGTGGGCGCGGCCAGGGTGGCGGCGGGGGCGGTGGTCGCCGCCGGGGCGGGCGGCTCCCCGGCCGCCGCGGCCGCATAGGCGAGGCCGGTGGCGACCACGAGAAGGAGGGGGATGGCGGTACGCAGAGACATGGCAGGACTCCGGGGGGGGGGAGAGAGAAAACGAACAGGGCGCGGCGTTACCCCGCCTTGGCGAGGAGCTGTTTCGCCTCCGCCACGGTCGGGACCCGGCCGGAGAGCACCACCTTGCCGTCGACCACCAGGGCCGGGGTCATCATCACCCCGTGGGCGAGGATCTCCTGGATGTCGGTGACCTTGGTGAGGGTGTAGTCGAGGGCCAGCTCCGTCGCCGCCGCCTGGGTGGCGGCGGTGAGGGCCTTGCACTTGGGGCAGCCGGTGCCGAGGATTTCGAGCTTCATGGGAGAGCTCCTTGCCGCACGGGGCGGCGGGGTGGAACAGGGGTTCACGCCCCCACCAGGGCGCCGTAGATCTCGCCGGCGAGGGTCGCCATGACCACCACCAAGGCGACGTAGGCGGCGGTCTTTTTGGTGCCGAGGACCGAGCGGATCACCAGCATGTTGGGGAGCGACAGGGCGGGACCGGCCAGCAGCAGGGCGAGCGCCGGCCCCTGGCCCATGCCGTTGCGCAGCAGCCCCTCGAGGATCGGCACCTCGGTGAGGGTGGCGAAGTACATGAAGGCGCCGGCCACCGACGCAAAGGTGTTGGCGGCCAGCGAGTTGCCACCCACCGCGGAGCTCACCCAGGCGCTCGGGATCAGCCCCTCGTGGCCGGGACGGCCGAGGAGCAGGCCGGCGATCACCACCCCGATGAGGAGCAGCGGCAGGATCTGCTTGGCAAACTCCCAGGTGGCGCCGAACCAGTCGCCCCCCGCGCCCCGATCGGTGGCGGTGAGCAGCGACAGGCCGGCCACCGCCACCACGAAGGGGGCGAGGGGGTGGCCGGGGTAGAGGAGGGCCACCCCGGCGGTGGCCGCGGTGATCGCCGCCACCCGCCCCCACGGGAGGCCCATCCACACCACCAGGGCGAGGGCGAAGAAGAGGCCAAACAGGGCGGTGATCCCCCACTTCGCCTCATAGAGGGCGGCCCAGATCCCGCTGGGCTCGGCCGGCGCCCCCCAGTTGGCGAAGACCAGCACCCCCACCATGGCCAGGAAGGAGAGGCTGGTCTGCCACAGGGGGCGGCCGCCGTCTCCCTCGGCCACCGCCGCCGCGGCCAGCCGCTCCCCCTCCTCGCGGCGGAAGAGGAGGGCCATCGCCAGCCCCACCACCACCGAGAACAGGACCGCCCCCACCGCCCGCGCCACCCCGAGCTGCCAGCCCAGGACCCGCGCCGTGAGGACGATGGCCAGGACGTTGATCGCCGGCCCGGAGTAGAGAAAGGCGGTGGCCGGCCCCAGCCCCGCCCCCATCCGGTAGATGCCCGCAAACAGCGGCAGGACCGTGCACGAGCAGACCGCCAGGAGGGTCCCGGAGACCGACGCCACCGAGTACGCCACGACCTTGTGTGCCCCAACGCCGAGGTAGCGCATCACCGCCTCCTGGCGGATGAAGACCGCGATCGCCCCGGCGATGAAGAAGGCGGGGATCAGGCACAGGAGGACATGCTCGCGGGCGTACCAGCGCACCAAAGCGAGGGCCTCCACCACCGCGTGGTCGAACCGCGCCCACCCCACCGGCAGGAAATAGCAGAGGAAAAAGCCCGCGACGATCCACCCCAGGGGTCGCCATTCGGTCTGCCAGCGCATGGTTGCTCCTCGAGGATGAATCGTTATTTGGCCAGAAGGCCAACATTGCGGCCAAAAAAAAGGGTCACCCGCAGGCGGCGAGCTGCTCCTTGGCGGTCGCCTCCACCACCGCCTCCACACAGCCAAAGAAGTTGAGGAGGCACGGCACCTTCAGGGAGTAGAAGACCTGGGTGGAGCGGCGCTCGTCGGCGACGATCCCGGCGTTCTTCAGGACCGACAGGTGCTTGGAGACCGTGGAGATGTCGGCCCCCACCATTTTCGTGAGCTCACACACGCAGCGCTCGCCGCGGGCGAGCTCGTCGACGATGAACAGGCGGCTCGGGTGGGCCAGGGCCTTGATGATCCGCGCCCGGAGCTGGTACCGCGCCCGCTGTTTCGCATCCATGGATTGCCTTCCGGGTTCAATCTGAGGTCTTGCCTAGTTGGCGATATGGCCAAAGAGCCAAGTTAGGCGCGGGCGGTTCAGCGCCGCTGAGGGGGGGGCGGGCCGGCGGCGCAGGCGGCGGTGGCCGGTCCGCGGTGGCCTCGTCTCCTCCCCGGCCGCCGCCTCCTCCCCCCCGTGGTGCGGGCGGTGCGGCCGTCGACCGCGGCGGTGGGGCGTGTTGGCTTGCGCCCCGCTGCCGGGTCCGGTGTAGGGTGGATGTGCGCTCGCCGTGACGGGACGGTGCCAGGTAGTTTGGGCGCCGCGGGTCGTTTGGGAGACGGGCCGCGATCGCGGGAGGATACGGGGGATGACGGTGGGTCTCGGGATGATGGCCGGGTGTTACGGGGTCGGGGCGCTTGGGGCGCTGTTGGCGCCCCTCTCCGGTCGCCTTGCCCTGCGCGTCGGCCACCTGGCGGGTCTCGGGGGGGCGGTGGCGGGGATCGGCGTGGCCCTCTCCGTCCTTGGTGGTGCGCCCGGGATGGTGCTCCGCCAGCCGCTTCCGGACCTCTTCCCATTTGCGCGCATGTCCCTGGCGGTGGATGGCCTCTCCGCCTTCTTCCTGCTCGTCGTCTCCCTGGTGGCGGTGGCGGCGACGATCTACGGCCCGGCCTACCTCCAGGCCCACGCGCCGGATGCGGGCGCAACACGCGCGGGCGTGCAGGTGGTCAGCCTCAATCTCTTTTTGGGCGGCATGGCCTTGCTGTGCTGCGCCGGCGACGCGCTGACCTTCCTGCTCGCCTGGGAGGGGATGACCCTCGCCAGCTACGTGCTGGTGGTCTCCGAGGATGAAGACGGCACGAACGCCCAGGCGGGGCTTTTGTACATGGTGATGGCCCATGGCGGCACGGCCCTGCTCTTCGTGGCCTTCCTGACCCTGACCGAGCGCGCCGGCGCCTTCGACTTCGACGCCCTGCGCGCGGCCGCGGCGGGGCTCGATCCTGCGGGCCGCAACACCCTCTTCTTCCTGGTCCTGTTGGGCTTCGGTACCAAGGCGGGGGTGGTGCCCCTGCACGTCTGGTTGCCGCGTGCCCACCCCGCCGCCCCGAGCCACGTCTCGGCGCTCATGTCGGGGGTGATGCTCAAGGTGGCGATCTACGGCCTCCTGCGTTTTGCCTTCGACCTCCTCGCCCCGGTCGCGGCGCCGCTGCCTGTGGGCTGGGGCTGGACGGTGCTCGTTGCCGGCACGGTCTCGGCGGTCCTCGGAGTCCTCTACGCCCTCCAGCAGCACGACCTCAAACGGTTGCTCGCCTTCCACAGCGTGGAGAACATCGGGATCATCCTGATGGGGGCGGGGCTGGCGATGATCCTGTGGCGCCGCGAGGCGGGGGGCGGAGTCCTCGCGACCGTCGCCCTTACCGCCGCCCTCCTCCACACGGTGAACCACGCGGCGTTCAAGGGGCTGTTGTTCCTCGCCGCGGGCAGCGTCTTGTGCCGCACCCACGTCCGCAACATGGAGGAGCTCGGCGGCCTGGCGCGGCGGATGCCGTGGACGGCGGGGTTGTTCCTCCTCGGCGCGGTCGCCATCTCGGCCCTGCCGCCCCTCAATGGCTTCGTCAGCGAGTGGCTCACCTTCCAGGCCTTGCTCGGCGCTGCCAGCCGCTCCCATGGCCCTGCCGGTCTGGGGATCGTGTTCGCGGCGGCGATGCTGGCCCTCACCGGGGGGCTGGCCGCCGCCTGTTTCGTGAAGGCGTTCGGGGTGACCTTCCTCGGCCGGCCGCGCTCGGCGCACGCGGAGCACGCCCGCGAGGCGCCGGTCTCGATGATCCTCGGGATGGTCTGGCTCGGCGCCCTGTGCGTCTTCTTAGGCGTCGCGCCGGGGTATGCCATGCGTTTCCTCGATCGACCGACCGCCTCGCTGCTCCACGGTCCTGGGGCGAGCGCGGTGGTAACCGCACACGGCCCGCTGGTGTTGGCGACCGGCCTGACCGGAGCCGGGACGGAGGCGACGACGATCTCGATGACCGCGATCTCCGTGCTGCTCGTCGTGCTCATCGCCCTGGCGTGGCTCCTGCGCCGGGGCCTCGGCCACGCGCCGCGCCGGTGTGCGCCCACCTGGACCTGCGGGATGAGCCCGAGCGCGCGCTTCGACTACACGGCGACCGCGTTTGCCAAGCCCCTGCGGATGGTCTTCGCCGCGCTGTATCGGCCGCGCCGCTCGGTGATCGTGGAGAGCGCCGGGACGCCGTACGTGGTGCGTCGCATCCGCTACGCGGGCGAGGTGGTGGACCTGGCGGAGACCCAGATCTACCGCCGGGTCGAGGTGGGGGTGACGCGGCTGGCACAATCGATCCGCCGGCGCAGCTCCGGCCGCATCCACGTCTACATCGGCTTTGTCCTCGGGACCCTGTTTGTGGCCCTGCTTTTCTTCGGGGTGCGCAGGTGATCCACGTCGCACGCCCGCTTTTTTTGGTCGCGGCCGAGATGGCCTTCCTAGTCCTCCTTGGGCCGCTGGTCACCGGTGCCATTCAGAAGCTCAAGGCGCGGCTCCAGTCGCGGACCGGGGCGAGCGTGCTGCAGCCGTACCGTGACCTCACCAAGTTGTTGCGCAAGGGGACGGTGGAGGCGGACACCGCCTCCGGCCTCTTCCGAATGATCCCGGTTCTGGTGCTGGCGGCGACGGTGGCGGCGACCGCCCTGGTGCCGGTGGTGCGCGCCGGCTCGCCGACCTTCCCGCTCGGCGACGCCCTGCTGCTCTTGGGGCTGCTCGCCCTCGCCCGTTTCCTCATGGCGGTAGGTGCCCTGGATGCCGGCGGCGCCTTCGGCGGCATGGGGGCGTCGCGGGAGATGACCATTGCACCGCTGGTCGAGCCGGTCTTGATGATGGTGGTCTTCTCCGCCGCCCTCGCTGCTGGCACCACCGAGCTCGGCACCCTGGCCGCGCACCGCGGCAGCTCGTGGCTCTTCGCCTGGGACGCCGCGGACTTCCTCGGCTTTGCGGCGATGATCGTCTTGCTGCCGGCGGAGACCGGCCGCATCCCAGTGGACAATCCGGATACCCACCTGGAGCTCACCATGCTCCACGAGGGGATGCTGCTGGAGCACTCGGGTCCGGGGCTCGCCTGCATGGTGCTCGCGTCGCACACCCGCCAGATCGTCACCCTCGGCCTGGTGTCCAGCCTCTTCTTTCCGGTCGGTCTAGCGGTGGGCGCGGGCGCCACGGCGCTGCTTTTTGGCGTCACCGCCTTCGTCGTGAAGGTCGCCCTCCTCGCCACCTACCTCGCCCTCGTCGAGTCGTCCTACGCCAAGCTGCGGCTGTTTCGGGTGCCGCAGTACCTCGGCGTCGGCTTCGTCTGCGCCCTCACCGCGCTGGCCCTGCGAATCCTATGAGTCCCTCCACCACCGCCGCGATCATCAACGACCTCGGTGCCCTGCTGCTGTTCACGATGCTGCTGATCCTCGCCGCGGGTCAGGTCTACCGCGCCATCTACGCGGTCGCCGCCCAGTCGCTGTTCATCGCGATTGCGGGTGCGGTGCTGGCCCTGGCCACCCACAACGCCGATTTGTGGCTGATCGCCGCCATCACCCTGGTGGTCAAGGCGATGGTCCTGCCGTGGGTGCTCCACCGGGTGTTGCAGCGGCTCAACGTGCGGCGCGAGGTGGAGCCGGTGGTGCCGATCGCGGTGACCCTGGTGCTGGCGGTGGCGGTGGTGGTGATGGCGTTCCACCTGAGCGGCTCGCTGGGTGCGGTGCAGCAGGCGATCACCGGCAATGCCCTGCCGGTCGGCATCGCCATCACCCTCCTCGGGGTGCTGGTGATGGCGACGCGCAAGAAGGCGCTCACCCAGATGGTCGGGCTGTTCGCCTCCGAGAACGGGATCTTCTTCGTTGCCATCGCCGCCACCCAGGGGATGCCGCTGATCATCGAGATCGGGGTGATCCTCGACGTCATCCTTGCCGCCTTGGTGATGGCGATCTTGGTGTTGCGGGTGCGCTCGACGGTGGCCGCCGACGTCGCCGACCTGAGCCGGCTGAGGGGCTGATCCGTGACTCCTGAGACCCTTCTCTGGCTCTTGCCCGTGGTCCCGGCGGTGACCGCCCTGGCGATGCTGGCGGTGCGCGATCGCCGCATCCTGTCGGCGATCGACGTCACCGGTTCCGCGACCCTCGCCACCCTCGCCCTGCTCCTCGCCCGGGCGGTGGCCACCACCGGCCCGCACGCCCTTGGGGTCTTTCGCGCCGACGACCTCGGCCTCGTCTTTCTCCTCCTCCTCGCCACCCTCACCCTCGCCGTCTCGATCTACACCGTGGGCTGGCTGCGCGAGGCGGTGGCGAGCGGCGAGATGCAGGCGGACTCCCTGCGCTACTACTTCGCTCTGGTGCACGGCTTCGTGGCGACCATGGTGGTGACGATCCTCGCCGACAACCTGGGGGTCCTGTGGATCGCGATGGAGGGGACGACGATCACCTCGGCGGTGCTGGTCGGCTTCCACGGCCATCGCTACGGTCTGGAGGCGGCGTGGAAGTACATCATCGTGACCACCATCGGGATCTCCTTCGGCCTCTTTGGCACGGTGCTCATCTACGCCGCCGCCTCGACCCACGTGGGCGCGGGGGCCAGCGCGATGAGTTGGGCGGCGGTCATGGCAGTGGCACCGCAGCTCGACCCGGGGATCGTCCAGATCGGCTTCGTCTTCGCCATGGTCGGCTACGGCACCAAGGCGGGGTTGGCGCCCATGCACCTCTGGCTGCCCGACGCCCACAGCCAGGCGCCGACGCCGGTCTCGGCGCTGCTTTCGGGGGTGCTGATCAAGTGCGCCCTGCTCGGGATCATTCGCTTTCAGACCATCGCCGCCGCCGCCTGCGGGGTGGGCCTGCCGGCCCAGGTGCTGATGGTCTTCGGCCTGATCTCGATCGTCGTCGCCACCCCCTTCATCCTCGCCCAGCACGATCTTAAGCGGCTGCTGGGCTACCACAGTGTCGAGCACATCGGGATTGTCGCCCTCGCCCTCGGCTTCGGCGGCCCGATCGGCACCTACGGCGCGCTCTTGCACGTGATCAACCATGGAATCACCAAGGCGCTGGTCTTCTTCGCCGCCGGCACGGCGATCGCCCGCTACGGCACGCGCGACATGCGCGTCATCCGCGGCATGTTCGCGGTCGCCCCGATCGGCGCGACCCTGTTGATGCTTGCCGCCCTATCGCTTGCCGGGACGCCGCCGTTCTCGATCTTCATCAGCGAGCTCACCGTCCTACGCGCCGGCATCGGTCCGGGCCACTGGCTCGCCGTCGCGATCTTCCTGACGATGGTCGTGGTGATCTTTGCCGGCATCCTCCACCACGTGGGGGCGATGACCTTTGGCCGGCCGTCGACCGTGGCGAGTCGCGCGCCCGAGGCGTGGTCGCCGCTCCTCGCCATGGCGCTGCTGGCGGCGATCATGATCCTCCTCGGCCTCACCATCCCGCCGACCTTCGACACCCTGTTGCGGCGCGCCACGGAGGTGGTCCTTGGCTAAGGGGGCGCGGCGGGCGGAGGGGGCGCTGATCGACGCCTTGCGGGCGCGCGCCGCGGGGGGTGTGGAGGTGGCCGCCGGGCCGCGGGCGGTGGACCTCACCGTGCGCCTGGCGCGGGTCGACGACCTCCCGGCGGTGGCCGCCGAGCTTACCGGCCCGCGGGCGATGGCCCTGGCAACCCTGGTGGCGACCGACGAGACCGCGACCCCGGACGGCGCCTTTGCGGTGCGCTACCTCTTTGAGCCCACGGCGGCCGGCGTGGATCGGTTCGTGACCCTCCTCGTCGCCGTCGACCCCGCCCACCCGGAGGTTCCCTCCATCACCCGCACGATCCCGGCGGCGAACTGGCATGAGCGCGAGATGCGCGACCTGTTCGGGATCGTCCCGCTCGGCCACCCGGATCCCCGCCCCCTGGTGGTCCACGATGGCTGGCCGGCGGACTGCTTTCCCCTGCGCAAGTCCTTCGACCCCGCCCAGCGCCTGGCGCACCTGGAGGCGCCGGAGTTCCCGCACGTGGTCGCCGAGGGCGAGGGGCTGTTCGAGATCCCGGTCGGGCCGATCCACGCCGGGATCATCGAGCCGGGCCACTTCCGCTTCACCTCCGCGGGCGAGCGCGTCTTGCACCTCGATGCGCGCCTGTTCTTCACCCATCGCGGCATGGAGAAGCGGATGGAGGGGCTCACCGCCGCCGAGGGTCTGGTGGTCGCCGAGCGGATCTGCGGGATCTGCTCGGTCGCCCACGGTCTGGGCTATGCCGAGGCGGTGGAGCAGATCGGAGGCGTCGAGGTCGGGGAGCGCGCCCGCCTCATCCGCACCATCGCCCTCGAGCTGGAGCGGCTCTACAACCACATCGGTGACATCGGCAACGTCTGCGCCGGGGCCGCCTTTCACTACGGCACCGCCACCGGCGCGCGGTTGAAGGAGTCTCTCCAGCAGCTCAATGAGCGGCTCACCGGCCACCGTTTCCTGCGCAACCTCGTGGTCCTCGGCGGGGTTGCCTTCGATCTTCCCATGGCGCTGCAGGACGACCTTGCCGCCACCCTGGGGGAGACCCTCGCCGGCTTCGACAGCCTCGTGGCGCGAATGGAGGCGAACCCGTCGCTGGTCGATCGCCTCGACACCACCGGCCTCCTCTCCCACCGGGCGGCGCTGGATTTGGCGGTGGCGGGGGTGGCGGCGCGGGCGAGCGGCGTCGACCGTGACGCGCGCCGCGACCACCCGCACGCCGCCTTCGCCCTGCCCGAGCCCCTGGCGCTCAACGTCATCACCCGCACCGAGGGCGACACCATGGCGCGGGTGATGGTGCGGGTCGGTGAGGTACGCGAGTCGATCCGCCTGATCGGCGAGTGTGTCCGCCGGCTGGCGCCCGGGCCGCTGCGGGTCGACCTCCCGGAGGTGCTGCCCGGCGGCCGGATCGGCCTCGCCGCGATCGAGTCGCCGCGCGGCGCGGCGGTCCACTGGCTGCGCACCGACTCGGGCGGGCGGATCGAGCGCTACCACCTGCGCTCGCCGAGCTACGCCAACTGGCCCGCCGTGGCCCTGGCCGCGGAGAGCGCGATCGTCCCCGACTTCCCCCTGGTCAATAAGAGCTTCGAGCTTTGCTACTCGTGCACGGATCGCTGAGATGCTGCAAATCGTCCTCAACGCCCTGCGCGCCGGGGTGGTCACCACTCGCTACCCTGAGGCGGCGCGGCCCCTCCCGGAGCGGTTCCGCGGCCTGCCCCTCCTCACCCCGGGCGGCGACCTGCCGCCCCCCGAGGTCTGCCCCAGCGGGGCCTTGACCGAGCGGCAGGTGGACGGCCGCCGCCACGTCGCTTTGGACGCGGGCCGCTGTGTGGGCTGCGGTCGCTGCGCGGAGGGGGAGTGGGCGGGCGCGGTGACCTTCGGGCGGGAGTTCGAGTGCGCGGTACGCGGTCGGGCGGACCTGGTGGTCGAGGTGGTGGCGGACGGTGCTCGAGCTGGTCTGCCCCGCCAGGGTCTGACCCCCGTAGCCGCGGATCGCGACGGGGTGGTGGTGGCCGGCGCCGCGGGGGTTTCGCTCTCGCCCCGGGGGGCGGCGGATCGTGACGCGGCGGCGGCGGCGGTCGCGGCCCAGATCCACCGCCTGCTCGGCCGCTCGCTCCACCTGCGCCACCTCGACGCGGGGTCGTGCAACGCCTGCGACTGGGAGCTGACCCACCTGCTCAATCCGGTGTACGACGTCCGCCGCCTTGGCATCGACTTCGTCGCCTCGCCGCGCCACGCCGACGGCGTCGTGGTCACCGGCTCGGTGACCCGCAACCTCGAGACCGCGGTCCGCCGAACCGTGGAGGCGATCCCCGAGCCGCGCCTGGTGGTCGCGGTGGGCGCCTGCGCCGTCTCCGGCGGGATCGCCGGGGAAGGCTACGCCAGTGCCGGCGGCGTCGACCGCCTCCTCCCGGTCGACGTCTACATCCCCGGCTGCCCGCCCCGCCCGGAGGCGATCATCTTCGGCCTCCTCGTTGCCGTCGGCCGGCGTGCCGCCCGCCCCCTTGCAGCCGCGCCCGCCAAGGCGTGATCCACCCCTTGGGGTTTTGCTCGCCCGCGACGGGCAAGCGCTGGGGCTGGACCGAGCCGTCTGCCCGCCGGCGGACCTCCTTGGCAGAGGAGATCGCGCTTCCGGCGGCGGGCCGCGCCCGCGGGGCCGACGGAGGATTCACGCGGGCCAGCCACCTAAATAGCCATTGCGGTTCCCGCGGCGAGCCGGGCGGGCTGCGGTAGGGGGTTGACGGGAGGAGTCGCGGGCCGGCGGGCGGTTGGAGCCCTCCCTGCGGGCCGCCGGCCGTCTTCGATCCGCCCTCGGGGTCGCCCGCCCGCCCCTTTCCGAGCCAACGTTGGCCCGGCCGGCAACCGTTCAGGGTTCAATGCGCAAGGCCGATATGCCCAACGTACGGGTTTAGCTTCACGGTTCTTGGGAGCTCGGGAAAATGAACGTCATCGGCGGCATTATTTTCATGATGGGCTCCATCCTGGGTGGCTTCGTGCTCTCCAGCGGCCACATCGGCGCCTTGATTCAGCCGTACGAACTCATGGTGATTCTCGGTGCGGCACTGGGCGCATTTGTCATTTCCAATCCCGCCAAGGTCATCAAGGCTGCGCTCAAGGCGTTCGGTACCTTGATCAAGGGTTCCAGATACAAGAAGACGCTGTACATGGATGCACTGGGGCTCATGTACGAGCTCCTCACCAAGGCGCGTAAGGAGGGCATGCTGGCGCTCGAGGCTGACGTCGAGGAGCCAGAGAAGAGCGCGATCTTTGGTAAGTTTCCGACCGTACAACACGATCACCACGCCACCGACTTTATCACCGACTATCTGCGCATGATTGTGGGCGGCAACATGAACGCCATCGAGCTAGAAAATCTTATGGATGTCGAGCTGGAAACGCATCACGACGAGGCCCATCAGGTCCCCAGCGCGGTTTCGCGTATTGCCGATGGCCTGCCGGGCTTTGGGATTGTTGCCGCGGTACTCGGCATCGTCATCACCATGGGCCACCTCGGCGGGCCACCCGAGGAGCTTGGTCATCACGTCGCGACCGCCCTGGTCGGCACCTTGCTCGGTATCTTGTTTGCCTACGGATTCTTCGGCCCATTCTCAACCCTCATGGAACACGTCGGGCGCGACGAGTTGCAGTACTACAAGTGCCTGAAGACCACCATCGTCGCATCGTTGCAAGGCTATGCGCCGCAGGTCGCGGTGGAGTTCGGGCGCAAGGCCATCTTTTCGACCGAACGCCCAAGTTTCAAGGAGCTGGAAGCGCATGTGAAGCAGAAGAAGTAGCTCAGATCCTGGGGCCGGAAAGAGACGGGGGGACGCGATGGCGAACGACAATCAGACCATCATCATCAAGCGAATCAAGAGGGGCGATGGTGGCCATCATGGCGGCGCTTGGAAGGTGGCGTTCGCCGATTTCGTCACCGCCATGATGGCGTTTTTCATGCTCATGTGGTTGCTGGGTTCCACCACCCCGGAACAGAAGGCCGCGATTGCCGAGTACTTCAACAATCCGACGAGCATCGTGCCCGGGGAAAGTGGCGGGGGTTCAAGCATGATCCATAACGGCGGTGATAAGGAGGCGCCAACCGGCCAAGACCTGGACGTGAATCCGCCCAGTACCCCCGGCGAACTCCAGGTGGAAAGTGATGACGCGGTCGACGAGGACGAGGGAGAAGTCGCGCACAAGCGAGAGGTCGAGCGCATGGAGTCGATCATGGGGGATCTTCAAAAGAGCATCCAGTCAGGGCAGGCGCTGGCGCAGTTCAAGGATCAGCTCATATTCGATGTCACCGGTGAGGGTCTGCGCATCCAGATCATCGACGAGGAGAATCGGCCGATGTTCGACAGCGGTAGCGCGAACCTGAAGGGCTACACGGAAACGATCCTCCGGGAGGTCGGCAAGGCGATTAGTGATGCCCCGAATCGGATTAGTATTTCAGGACATACGGACAAGACACCATTCTCCAGTGGTAATGGTTACAGCAACTGGGAACTGTCCGCCGATCGGGCCAACGCGGCGCGCCGGGCGTTGTTGGCGGCAGGGGTGGCGGACGCCAAGATTGGTCGCGTTGTAGGTTTGAGCGACTCGGTCTTGTTTGACAAGAAGGATCCCTATAACCCGATCAATCGTCGCATCAGCATCGTCGTAATGAACAAGGAAACGGACAAGTCGTTGTCCGAGAGAGAGGGCGCCGCGGAAAAGAGTGGTGGTGACCGCCACGATGCCAAGAAATCCAATGTGGCCATGGCGATCGGCGAATAGCGACGATCCGCTGGGGTCGGCGAACGGTTAGGCGAGGAATACGTGGGCCTTCGTTGCCGCACGCGGCAAAAGGTCCACGGCTTGGCCGCGAACCCTCGTTCGGTCGGCGGGGCAACTCGCCGATCGCGTGTGCGCGGCTCGTTGAAGTGGAGGGGACAGTGGCGGCCGGCGGCGTCGCTCGCGTCCTGCCGGAGGACGTCCCCCTCCCCAGCGGTCCGCCCGGTCCGGAGGCAATGGTCTTTGGCCTCTTCGGCAGCCGGCGCGCCGCGCGCCCTGTTGTGGCCGCGCCCGCGAAGGCGTGACCCCCTGCTGGTTCCGCAATCGCGGGCGGGGTAAAAGAGGGGCGCGCCACCGTGCCCCCGCGCCCCGACGACCCTCTCTTTCTGCCCGCGTGCGTCTCGTCGCAGCCCCCCCGCCATGGACCTCTCCCTCCTGGATCGCCTCGCCGGTCGCCGCGTGCTCGTGGTGGGGGACGTGATGATGGACGAGTTTCTCTGGGGGGAGATCGAGCGGATCTCGCCCGAGGCGCCGGTGCCCGTGCTGGAGGAGCGGTCGCGCCACTCCACCCTCGGTGGTGCCGGCAACGTGGTGGCGAACCTTGTTGCCCTCGGCGCTACCGTGGGGATCGGCTCGGTGGTGGGGGACGATGGGCCTGGCCGGGCGTTGCGCGCCGCGCTCACCTCCCTGGGCGTGGACGATCGCGCCCTGGTGGCGGACCCGGAGCGGCCGACGCCGGTGAAGACTCGGGTGATCGCCCGCCGCCAGCAGCTCGTGCGCATCGACCGTGAGGTGCGCGAGCCCGTGCCCGCCTGGGCCGAGGCGCGGCTCCTGGCGGCGGTGCAGGGGTGTCTCTCGGGCTGCGGCGCGGTGGTCCTCTCCGACTACGGCAAGGGGGTGGTGACCGAGTCGTTGGTGGCCGGGATCACCGCCCTGGCGCGGCGCGCGAACGTCCCGGTGGTGGGCGACCCGAAGGGGCGTGACTATCAGCGCTACCGCGGCGTCACCCTCCTGACCCCGAACCGCAAAGAGGCGGCGGAGGCGACCGGCCTCTCTCTTGTGGGTGCGGCGGGGGTGGCGGCGGCGGGGGCGCGGTTGCTTTCGATCGTCGGGTCGGAGGCGATGCTCATCACCCTGAGCGAGGAGGGGATGGCCCTGTTTGTGCGCGACCAGCCGCCGCTGATGTTGCCCACTCGGGCGCGTGAGGTCTTCGACGTGACCGGCGCCGGCGACACGGTGGTCGCCACCCTCGCCGCGGCCCTCGCCGCGGGTGCGGATCTCGCGGCGGCAGCAGAGCTGGCCAACATGGCGGCTGGGGTGGTGGTGGCGAAGGTGGGGACGGCGACCGCGACGCCGGCGGAGATCCGCGCCTTTGCCGGCGCCGGGGTGGATCCGGCCGCCGCCAAGGTGTGCACGCGCGAGGAGGTCACCCGGATCGCCGGGGCGCTGCACGCCGCGGGCCGCCGGGTGGTCTTCACCAACGGTTGCTTCGACCTCTTGCACGTCGGCCACATCCGCTACCTCCAGCGGGCCCGCGCCTTCGGCGACTGCCTGATCCTCGGCCTGAACTCCGACGCCTCGGTGCGTCGCCTGAAGGGGGAGAAGCGGCCGCTGATCGGTGAGCTGGACCGCGCTCACGTCCTCGCCGCGTTGGCGTGCGTCGACCACGTGGTCGTGTTCGATGACGACACGCCCCTGGAGCTGATCCGGGCGGTGCACCCGGATGTGCTGGTGAAGGGCGGGGATTACACGCGCGAGGCGGTGGTGGGCCACGAGCTGGTCGAGCAGGCGGGTGGCCGGGTGGAGCTGGTTCCGGTGGTCGAGGGCGCCTCTACCAGCCGCATCGTCGAGCGCATCGCCGCACTCTACGGCGGCGCCGGGTCCGATTAGCCGCCAGCCGCGCATGAACGCCAAGGGAGGCGCCTGGGTGGGGTTGCGGTGGGGGGTCTCGTTGGCGACGGATTCGAGACTCGCAAGGTGGCGACGGCTGGGGGCGCGCGGCGGCGTGGCGCTGCAGAGCACCCTTCGAGAGGCCACGGTGGCGGCGGGGAGGTCACCTCCCCCCGCGTGGTCAGGGGCCAGAAACGGGATCGGGCGGGGCTGGGGGGGGCGCCCTTTCGGCTTCCGGATCGGGCCTTGTTTGCGCACTGGCGGGGCGGGCCCGAGCCGCCGTTTCCGCACACTCCATGGGTGGCTGCGGACCGCGCACAACGCGCCGCCTTGGAGAAGCCAGTCGCGGCCAGGCGCTTGGTTTTGCGACTAACCCGAACGGTCGATCGCCATGGCCTCTGATCCCACCCTCTTCCTCTCCTGTGCGGAGGCGTCGGGCGATCTGCACGCGGGCAATCTGATCGCCGCGAGTCGGGAGCTCTTGCCGGCGGCGCGCTGGGTCGGGTGCGGCGGCGACCGGTGTGCGGCGGCGGGAATGGAGCTCACCCACCACGTCTCCGAGCTGTCGGTGATGGGGGCGACCGACGTCCTCCGCGCCCTGCCACGGATCCGCCGGATCTTTCACGACCTGGTGGAGCTGGCCCGGCGGCAGCGTCCGGCGGTGGCGGTTCTGGTGGACTCGCCCGACTTCCACCTGCGTCTCGCCCGCCCCCTGCGCCGCCTCGGGATCCCGATCATCCAGTACGTCTCGCCGCAGCTCTGGGCGTGGCGCCCGGGGCGGATCTGGCTGGTGGCCCGGCGGGTGGACCGGCTGTTGTGCATCCTCCCCTTCGAGCCGGCCCTGTACGCCGGCACGGGCTTGCGTGCCGACTACATTGGCCACCCCCTGGCGGACGAGGTCAGGGTGGAGCGCGACCGTGTTGCCACCCTGACGGCCCACCACCTCGACCCGGACCGCCCGACCGTGGCCCTGTTGCCGGGGAGCCGGATGGGGGAGGTGGAGCGGCTGTTGCCGGTCTACGTGGAGGCGGCACGCCGCCTCGGCGCGCGGGTGGCGGGGCTCCAGCTTCTCGTCTCCCGCGCCCCAACGATCCCCGCGGCGGCAATGGCCGAGGCCCTCGCCCTACCTCGCTGTGCGCCGATCACCGGCCGGCTGCACGACGCGATCGGAGCCGCCGACCTGGTTTGGGTTGCCTCGGGGACCGCCTCGGTGGAGGTGGCGCTCCTGCGCCGGCCGATGGTGATCCTCTACCGCGCCGCACCCCTCACCGCCTTCATCGCCCGGCGGGTGATCCGCATCCCCTACCTGGGGCTGGTGAACATCCTCGCCGGCGCGCGCGTGGTCCCCGAGCTCATCCAGGAGCAGGCGACGCCGGAGCGGCTGGTGGTGGACTCCCTGCCCCTGCTCACCGACCCGGCTTGCGCCGCAGCCCAAGTGGCGGCGATCGACCGGGCCATCGAGTGCCTCGACCGGTCCGGGGCGAGCCAGCGTGCCGCGGCGATCGTGGCCGAGGTGGTGGCGGCGGGGAGCCTCCGGGTGGGCGCTTGGCCAGGGGAGTAGCCACGGAATCCACCCAAGGGCAGGGCAAGGGCAGGGCAAGGGAAGCGGCAGGCGAGAGCTGAAGAGAGCCGCGCCTTTTGGTCTCGTTTTCGTGAATGATTTCTTGCTGGAGACGGGGGTCACTGGAGAGACCCTTGGCGCCGCCCCCTCCGCACCGGGGTGGTGCGTCTCGACCCCTCGGTACGCGGCCTGCCGTCCGGGCCACCTCCCCCGGCCCCTGTCTCCGCCGCCGGCCGGTCGTTACCCTGCGCCGCCCATGTTCGCCTTCCATCTCGAAACCACCGACCCGAGCGGCGCCCGGGCGGGCCGGTTGGTGACCGACCACGGCGCGGTGGCGACGCCGATCTTCATGCCGGTGGGGACCGCGGCGACGGTGAAGACGTTGACCCCGCGCGATCTTACGGAGGTGGGGACGCAGATCCTCCTCGCCAACACCTACCACCTCACCCTCCGCCCCGGCCACGAGCGGATCCGCGCCCTGGGGGGGCTGCACCGCTTCATGGGCTGGGCAGGGCCGATCCTCACCGACTCGGGGGGCTACCAGGTCTTCTCCCTCGCCGAGCGGCGCAAGCTCGACGCAGATGGGGTGACCTTTCGCTCGCACCTCGACGGCGCCGAGCTGCGCCTCACCCCCGAGTCGGCGGTCGCGATTCAAGAGGCCCTCGGCTCGGACATCCTGATGTGTCTCGACGAGTGTCCGCCCGCGGGTGCTCAAGCGACCGCGGCGCGCGCCGCCCTGGATCTGACCTACGCCTGGGCGGCGCGCTGCCAGGCGGCGCACGGCGATCGGCCCGGGGCGCTGTTTGGGATCATCCAGGGGGGGACGGACCTGGCCCTGCGGGAAGAGAGCGCCGCGGCCCTGGTTGGCCTCGACCTTCCCGGCTACGCGATTGGCGGGGTGTCGGTGGGGGAGGAGCCGGCGGAGATCGCGCGGGTGGCGGGGGCGACCTGCGCCTGGCTGCCGGTGGACCGGCCGCGCTACCTCATGGGGGTGGGGCGGCCGGAGGATCTGGTGGAGGGGGTGGCGCGCGGGGTGGATATGTTCGATTGCGTCTTGCCGACGAGAAACGGCCGCAACGGCATGCTCTTCACCCGCAGCGGGCCACTCGTGATCCGCAACGCCGAGTACGCCGACGATCCGCGGCCGGTGGATGCGGAGTGCGGCTGCTACGCCTGTCGCCAGTTCTCCCGCGCCTATCTGCGCCACCTCTTCAAGGCCCACGAGATCACCGGCTTGCACCTGAACACGGTGCACAACCTCCATTACTACCTCGCCTTGATGCGGGGGATGCGCGATGCCATAGTGCGCGGCCGTTTCGCGCGCTTTCGCGAGGGGTTTTACGCGGCACGCGGGGAGAGCCCACCGCCGCTACCGTCACCGTGGAAGGGGTAGGGATGTTCGAGTCGATCGCCAATGCCGCACCCGCTGGAGGGGGTACGCCCTCGGCCATGGTCTCCATGGTCCCCCTCGTGCTGATGTTCGTGATCTTTTATTTCCTCTTGATCCGCCCGCAACAACACCAGCAGAAGAGCCACAAGCAGATGCTCCAGACCCTGGCGAAGGGCGACCGGGTGGTCACCAGCGGCGGGATCCACGGCCAGGTGACGGAGGTGAAGGGGGAGACGCTGGTGGTGGCAATCACCGACTCGGTGCGCGTGAAGGTGGACCGTAGTGCCATCGCCCAGAAGCTCACGGAGTGATTTATGTCGAAGCTCCTCTATGTGAAGTACGCGACCATCCTCGCGATCATTGCCGCCGCCCTCTATTTTCTCGTGCCGCGGGATGACCAGGGGAAGCTGAAGAACCTCCACCTCGGTCTCGACCTTCAAGGCGGCGTCCACCTGCTGCTTGGGGTGGCGTCGGACGAGGCGGTGACCAACCACCTGGCGCGCCAGGTGGATGAGATCCTTGCCGAGGCGCGGGACAACAAGATCTACACCCTCGGCGCGCGCCAGAGCGGCCCGCGCCAGGAGATCACCTTCGCCGCGCCGCGCGAGCGGGAGAAGTTCAAGGAGTACATCGCCCGCGAGTATCCGGCGCTCCTCTATACCGACCTCGACGACCGCCACGGCGCCATCGCCCTCGACGTGAAGGAGGCGGCGCGGATCAAGGACAAGGCGGTGGATCAGGCCCTGGAGATCATCCGCAACCGGGTCGACGCCCTGGGCGTGGCGGAGCCGACCCTGCAGCGCCAGGGCAAGGAGCAGATCCTGATTCAGCTCCCCGGCATGGCGGATCCGGAGCGGGCGAAGAAGCTGATCGGGCGCACCGCGGTCCTCGAGTTCAAGATGGTGGACGAGTCGGTTTCGGTTGCCGACGCCCTCGCCGGCAAGCTGCCGCCCACGGATGAGGTGCTCTACGAGAAGGTGGTGGACAAGGTCACCGGCCGCATCCTCGACCGCAAGCCGTATGTCCTGATCCGGCGGGTGGTCCTCACCGGCGATCTGCTCACCGACGCGCAGGTGAACATCGACCAGCGGTACAACGAGCCGTACGTGTCGATGCAGTTTTCCACCCTCGGGGCGCGGAAGTTCGCGACCCTCACCACCGAGAACGTCGGCAAGCGGATGGCGATCATCCTCGACGGCAACGTCTACTCGGCGCCGGTGATCCGCGAGCGGATTGGCGGCGGGCGGGCGCAGATCACCGGCAGCTACACCATGGCGGAGGCGCAGGACCTGTCGATCGTCCTGCGCGCCGGCGCCTTGCCGGCGAAGGTGACGCCGCTGGAGGAGCGCACCGTGGGCCCGTCCATGGGGGCCGACTCGATCGCCGCGGGCGAGCTCTCCATGGCCGTGGGCTTTGGGTTGGTGGTCATCTTCATGGCGATCTACTACCGCTTTTTTGGGCTGGTGGCGGATCTCGCGGTCTTCCTCAACCTGGTCCTGGTCCTCGGGGGAATGGCGGCCTTTGGCGCCACCCTGACCATGCCCGGCATCGCCGGCATGGTCCTCACCGTCGGCATGGCGGTGGATGCGAACGTGCTGATCTACGAGCGCATCCGCGAGGAGCTGCGCCTTGGCAAGAGCGCCGCGAGCGCGCTGGAGGCGGGCTATGCGAAGGCCTTCACCGCCATCTTCGACTCCAACCTCACCACCCTCATTGCCGCCCTTGTCCTCTTCCAGTTCGGTACAGGGTCGGTGAAGGGGTTCGCGGTCACCCTCTCCCTCGGGACCGTGGCCTCCATGTTCACCGCGATCTTCTGCACCCGGGCCCTCTTTGAGGGGCTCCTCGGGGCGCGCGAGATGAAGACGCTCTCCATCTAATCAGCCATGTTTGAGATCATTCCTTCCGGTACCCATTTCAACTTTCTCGGGCGCACCCGCTTTTTCGTCGCCCTGTCGTTGATCCTTATCGGGATCGGGGTCGTGGCGATGGTGGTGCGCGGCCTGAACTTCGGGATCGACTTTCGGGGCGGCACCGTCGTGCAGATCAAGACCGCCCAGGCGGTGGCGATCCAGGAGGTCCGCGACGCCCTCGCCGAGGCTGGCCGTGGCGATGCGACCATCCAGGAGTTTGGCTCTCCCAACGACCTCTTGATCCGCCTCCAGGCGGGCGAGGGCGATGTGGTGAAGCAGGTGACCACGGTGCTCACCGACCGCTTCAAGGAGCATGGGATCGAGGTGGTGCGGCAGGAGGAGGTCGGGCCGCAGGTGGGCTCTCAACTGCGCGAAAAGGCGATGCTGGCGGTCCTCTACGCCATGGGGATGATCCTCATCTACATCACTATCCGTTTCGAGTTTCGCTACGCCCTCGGGGCAGTCCTCGCCCTCGTCCACGACGTCATGATTACCCTCGGCGCCTTCGCGGTGACCCAGATGGAGGTGGACCTGACGGTAGTGGCGGCGGTCCTCACCATCGTCGGCTACTCCCTGAATGACACCATCGTGGTCTTTGATCGGATCCGCGAGAACCACCGTGCCAACGCCCAGGAGCCGATCCTGGAGGTGATCAACCAGTCGGTGAACGAGACCCTGTCGCGCACCGTGCTCACCTCGGGCACCGTCCTCATCGTGGTCCTTGCCCTCTACTTCCTCGGGGGGGCGGTGATCCATGGCTTTGCCTTCGCCCTTTTGGTGGGGGTGGGGGTGGGGACCTATTCCTCCATCTTCGTCGCCTCGCCGATCGTGGTGCTGTGGGACCGCCTGGTGCGCAGGGAGGGGGATGAGGCGGATACGGCGGTCCGCTAGGGAGCTGTCGGACCGGGTCCCGACCGCCGGATCGAGCAACACGAGGCGCCGAAGGGGTTCGAGGTCCGGATCCTCCTCCTTCGTTGGGCCCTACGGAGCGCGACGAACGGCAGGGGATCCGGACTTGAGCCCGCCTCTTGTCGCCACCATCCACAACGTGAGACCGGGTCCGAGGCGGTCCGTGCGCTCCGCCAGAGTGTCCCAGGTGGCCGTGGCCGCGGGTCGATCTGCCCCAGGCGGCGGTGGTCGCGGGGCGGCGGGCGGACCACGGTTTTTGTGCGGGTGAGCTTAGAGGGGAGACCACCGATGACCGCTGCCAGCGTGATGACCAGTGACCACCTGCAGACCTTGAACGAGCATCTGGCGGTGGATGTGGCCGGAGAGATGATGGCGTGGCAGTCGATCCGCCACGTGCCGGTGGTGGACGACGCGGGCCGGGTGGTGGGGCTGATCACCCACCGCGACCTCCTGCGCCTGGCGGCGCGTGGCGAGACCGGGCGGCTGGCGGCGGAGGTGATGACCCCGGTGCGTCTCACCTTCCGCCCGGAGACCCCCCTGAAGGTGATCATCGAGGCGATGATCACCCGCAAGTGGGGGTGTGCGCTGATCACCGATGACGACCGCCACCTGCTCGGGATCCTCACCGAGGCCGACTTCCTCCACATCGTCTACGGGATGCTGTAGACCGTAGCTCTGCGGGCGGGCGCGCCCTCCCACGGCGGGAGAAGCGGGGAGGCGAGGGGAGGGAGCGCCGGCGCCTTGCAGGCCGCAGGCGGGCGTGGAGACGCGGGGGCGGCGGACCGCGCCGCGCGGCCACCAGTGCTCGCGGCTCACTGGCTACGCGGGTGGCGTGGTATCCGGGCGGGCGAGGAGCGTGGCCACGCGCTCCATCAGGGTGACCATGTTGAACGGCTTGATCAGGCAGTCGGTGGCGCCGCCGTTGCGCGCCGTGCGGCACAAATCCGGGCTGCCGAAGGCGGAGATGAAGAGGGTGGGGATCTCCGGGTGGCACTTCTGGAGGTGGTCGATCAGCTCCAAGCCGTTCATCTCCCCCGGCAGCATGTAGTCGACGATCACCAGGGAGGGGGCACTCTCCGCGATGGCGGTGAGGGCCGCCTCCGCGGTCACCGTGGTGGCGGTCGTGTAGCCACCCCGGCGGAGGAACCGTTCCATCAGGGCGAGCATCGCCTCGTCGTCTTCGACGATGAGGATGCAAGGGGGCGGGGGGGTGAACATGGAATAGGCGGGTGGCGGGTGGCGCCCCGCCCTGACGAAGCAACCGCCGTGCCAATCCCAACGGGGAGGTTCGTGGCGGCCGCCCGCCGCCAACCTCGGGGAGGCACGGGCTGCGCCCGCGGCGGTCGGACCCTTACCTTTCCGGCAAATCTACGGCGTGGCCACCTACTCGACCGACGGGCGCGCTGGCCACAGGGCGCCTTGGCCCCTGCAGGCGTTGCGCGTGGTCGGGTGGGGTGGGCGCGCCGGGGGCAGCGCGGAAGCTTGATCGGTGGTGCACCGTGGGTGGATGCAACGCCGGGGGTGCGGCGGGAGTGGATGGCGGTCAGCCGCTGCCTGTCGCTCCCCCTCAAGAGGGTTCGGGGTGTTGGGGGTGCGGCAGGAGATCACCCCCGCGGCGGCGCCTCGGCTCGGTGGTGCACATCGGCTACGGTCGGACGCGGGCGCGACTCTTCGCGGTGGAGATACGAGCTCACCACAGAGACACCGAGGGCGCAGAGACAGCAGAACAGGATTCCTCTCTGTGTGCTCCGTGTCTCTGTGGTGAATGTCACGTGGGGAGTGCACCGCGGTGTCGGTCGCGGTGTCGCGTCCCCCAGTGGTCGGCGAGGTTCGCGGCGTGGCGCGCCGGCGCCCGGAGGGAGCGCGGCGGGGGCGGTCGAGCCGTGGCCGCAGGGCGAGCCCCGGGGGCGCGTGGGCGCGGGCGGGGTGCGCCGCGGCAACCCGGCGGCGCCGGCCGTGGCGCTTGCCTCGGCGATCGGAGGGGGCGCCGCCGCCAGGAGTCGAGGGGGGTGGGCGCCGCCTACGGCCGGCGGCCGGCGAGGAAGGCGGCAAGCTTGCGCACCGCGGCGCCGCGGTGGGAGAGGGCCTGCTTCGCCGCCAGGGTCATCTCGGCGAAGGTGGTGGTGAGGCCGTGCGGCACGAAGTACGGGTCGTAGCCGAACCCCGCCTGGCCGCGCGGCGCAAGGATCAGGCTGCCCTCGCAGCTCCCCTCGAAGAGGTGGTCCTTTTGGTCACCGAGGCCGGTGAGGGCGATGACGCACCGGTAGCGGGCGGTGTACGGCGGCGGTTGATCGGCGAGCAGGCGCACCATCTGCGCGTTGTTCTCCGCGTCGGTCGCGGTCGGTCTGGCGAAGCGGGCGGAGTAGATCCCCGGGCGGCCATCGAGGCAGTCGATCTCGATCCCCGAGTCGTCCGCCAGCGCCGGCAGGCGGGTGTGGGCGTGGGCGGCGTGGGCCTTGATCAGGGCGTTCTCGGCGAAGGTGGCGCCGTCTTCCACCACCTCGGGCAGCGGCGCGAAGTCGCCCCAGGCGCGCAGGTGGATCCACTCCATCCGTAGGAGATCGTGGATCTCCCGCACCTTGTGGGCGTTGGCGGTGGCGACCACCACCTCCAGCCAGGGGGGGGAGGTCATCGCTGCCCCCGGGGAGCGTCGTGGGCCGCGCCGAGGGCGGTGGCCTGGGCGGCGAGGAGGGTCTCGATCCCCCCCTGCGCGAGGTCCACCAACCGGTCGAGCTGGGCGCGCGAGAAGGGCGCCTCCTCGGCGGTCCCTTGCACCTCGACGATCTCCTGGCGGTCGGTCCCGACCACGCACATGTCCACCGCGGCGGCGAAGTCTTCGGGATAGTCGAGGTCGAGGAGCGGCTCGCCGTCGACGATCCCGACACTCACCGCCGCCAGGGCCCCGTGGAGCGGCGCGCGGTGGAGCGCCCCCTCAGCCACCAGCCGGTCGAGGGCGAGGGAGAGGGCGACGAAGCTGCCGGTGATCGAGGCGGTGCGCGTTCCGCCATCGGCGTTGATCACGTCACAGTCGAGGTAGACGGTCCGCTCGCCGAGCTGCGCGAGGTCCACCGCCGCGCGCAGGGAGCGGCCGATGAGCCGTTGGATCTCGGCGGTGCGGCCACCCACCTTGCCGCGGTTCACCTCGCGCTGGGTGCGGGGGTGGGTGGCGGAGGGCAGCAGGGCGTACTCGGCGGTGAGCCAGCCGCGCCCCTTACCGTGCAGCCAGCGCGGCACCCCATCCTCGACCGTCGCCGCGCACAAAACGTGGGTCCCGCCCCAGCGGATGAGGCACGAGCCGGTGGGGTGGTCCAGGTAGTTGGGGAGGATCTCGACCGGGCGGAGCTGGTCGGGGTGGCGGCCGTCGTGGCGCATGGGGTCTCCGGTGGGAGGGGCGCGCAGTCTAACAGACGCCGGACTTTGTCTCGATCGACCGCGCAAGGCAGCTCGCCCCGCGGCGCGGAGGCTCGAGTGGGGAAGGGGTGACCAACAGGGTGGCGGCGCCACGCTGGGACCGCCGAGCAGGCCGGCATGAACGGGGGCAACACCCCCTCCATGGCCCCTCCGTGCAGGGCTTTTGCCGCGGCAACACGGGCAGGACGCATCCCGTCTCGGCGTGCAGCTCGACGAACGGGGCGCCATCGGCGCGACCGGGGTGGCGGTTGGCGGGCAATGCGGCCCGTGGCTCGGCGGCGGGTCGCCGCGGCCGAGGAGCGCCACCTCCACCTTGACCGGCGGGGAGCCCCTTCCTATGCTTCCGCCCCCTTTGCGTGAACGGTCCGCCCCTGGACGGCGCGGGCGTAGGAGTCCTGGCCATGGCGACGATGCAGGTCTTGTTGATGGATGAGATGGAACACCTCGGCGACATGGGCGAGGTGGTGACCGTGAAGCGTGGCTACGGTCGCAACTTTCTGCTGCCGCGGGGGATCGCGGTCCTGGCGACGCGCGGGAACCTGCACCAGATGGAGCACCACAAGCGGATCGTGGCGGAGAAGATGAAGCGGATCCGTCTCGCATCCGAGGATCTGGCGAAGAATCTCAGTGCCCAGGAGCTTGAGTTCGTCGAGCGCGCCGGTGAGTCCGGCACCCTGTACGGCGCGGTCACCTCGATCGACATCGCCCGGGAGCTGGCGGCGCGCGGCTTCGAGGTCGAGCGGCGCAAGATCTCCCTGGCTGCCCCGCTCAAGGAGGTGGGTACGACCACGGTGGAGATCCACCTGCCGCAGGGGGTGGTGGCGACGGTGAAGGTGGTCGTCCGCGCCGAGGCGGTGGCGGCCGAGGCGCCCGCCGAGGCGGCGGCGCCCGCCGAGGTGGCGGCCGAGTAGCCGCCAAGTAGCGGATCGGCCTGCTTCCGGCTTATCTTCGAGGCCCTCCGGCGGATCGCCGGGGGGCCTTTTTTTCTTTCCTGGGGTAAGTGGCATGGAGACCGCGGAGCAGAGCCCGGCGAAGGCGGCGGTTCCGCGTAGCCTGGAGGCGGAGCGGGCGGTCCTGGGCGCGGTCTTGTGGCACAACGAGGCGCTCAACGCGGCCCTGGAGGTGGTTCGTGCCGACCACTTCTCCAGCCGCGCCCACCGCCACATCTTCGAGGCGATGGGCCGCCTCGGGGTGAAGGGCGAGCCGATCGACGAGCTGACCCTCAGCGAGTCCCTCAGCCGTGAGGGGGTGCTCGGGGAGGTGGGCGGGGCCGCCTATCTGGCGGAGCTGACCAGCGCGGTTGCCTCGGCGGGCAACATCCGCCACCACGCGGAGATCGTCCGCGAGAAGCACCAGCTCCGCCGGATGCTCGCCTCCGCCCAGGAGATCTCCGCCGCCTGCTGCGAGGGGCGGCAGGAGCCGGCGGAGATCCTCGACGCCGCGCAGCAGCAGCTCTTCGCCCTCAGCGAGGAGGGGGCGACGAACGGCTTTCAGGGGATGAAGGCGCTGGTGAAGGATGCCTTCTCGACCCTGGAGGACCTTGGCCGGCGGGGGGTGGGGCTCACCGGTGTGCCGAGCGGTTTTGAAGGGCTCGACCAGAAGCTCCTCGGTTTCCAGCCGTCGGACCTGATCATCCTGGCGGCCCGCCCGTCGGTGGGGAAGACCGCCTTCGGCTTGAACATCGCGGCCAACGCCGCGGTGCGCCACGGCGCCAAGGTGGGCTTCTTCTCGCTGGAGATGTCGAGCCTCCAGCTCACCCTGCGCATGCTGTGCGCGGAGGCGCAGATCGACGCCCACCAGGTGCGGACCGGCTCGATTCCCAAGGAGGCGTGGGGGGCGGCGACCCAGGCGGCGTCCGTGCTCAGCCAGGCGCAGATCTTCATTGACGACTCTGCCACCCTGTCGCCCCTGGAGATGCGTGCCCGGGCGCGCCGGCTGAAGCAGGAGCACGGCTGCGACCTGATCATCGTCGACTACCTCCAGCTCATGCGCGGTAACCAGCGCGCCGAGCGGCGCGATCTGGAGATCGGCGAGATCTCCCGGTCGTTGAAGGCCCTGGCCAAGGAGCTCAACGTCCCGGTCCTCGCCCTCGCCCAGCTCAGCCGGCGGGTGGAGGAGTCGACCGGCGGGCCGAAGCTCTCCCACCTGCGCGAGTCGGGTGCGATCGAGCAAGACGCCGACGTGGTCCTCTTCCTCCATCGCGACGCGGAAAAGATGGAGGAGGACGCCGACGCCTGGCCCACCGACCTGATCATCGCCAAGCACCGCAACGGCCCGGTGGGCAAGGCGGAGCTTTGGTTCGTCCGCCGCTACGCGCGCTTCGTCTCGGAGGCGTTCGAGTACGGCCCAAGGGTGTAGGCGTACCGGCAGTTCAAACGATGTCTCTCTCCGACCCCACGTTGACCGCCATCCCTGTAGACGCAGGGCAGGGTGGGTTGCCCGCGACGCGCGCCGTGGTCGACTTGGCGGCGGTGGCGCGCAACCTGGGCCGCCTACGCGCGCGCCTGGCCCCCACCACCCGGGTGGTGGGGGTGGTGAAGGCGGGGGGCTACGGCCACGGCCTGGTGGCGGTGGCGCGGCGGCTGGAGGCGGCGGGTGTCGACGGCCTCGGCGTCGCGGTGGTTGAGGAGGCGGCCGCCCTGCGCGGGGCGGGGGTGACCACCCCCATCTTGGTGCTCAGCCCCGGCTACGAGGCGGCCGCGGCGGTGGTGGTGGAGCTCGCCTTAGAGGTGGTGGTGAGTGACCTGGCGGAGCTCGATCCCCTGGAGGCGGCGGCACGGCGCGCCGGCCGGCCGGTGGGGATCCACCTGAAGGTGGACACGGGGATGGGGCGGCTGGGGCTGGATGCGCCCCACTTGGAGACGGCGTTGGCGCGCCTGCACCACGCTCCGTATTTGCGCCTGGCGGGGGTGATGAGCCACCTGGCGTGCGCGGACGAGGAGGGTGCCTTCACCGGCGAGCAGATCGACGCCTTTGCCACCCTTCGGCCGCGGCTGGCGGCGGCGGGCTTCGGGGCGATCCCGTTGCACCTGGCGAACACCGCCGGCGTGGTCCATTTTCCCGCCGCCCATTTCGACATGGTGCGCCCGGGGCTCGGCCTGTACGGCTACGGCGCGGTAGATCTGGAGCCGGTCCTGACCCTGGAGACGCGAGTGGTGCGGGTGCGCCACCTGGCCGCGGGGGCGACGGTGGGCTACGGCCGGACCTTCCGCTGTGGCCGCCCCACCCGCATGGGGGTGGTCCGGATTGGCTACGGCGACGGCCTGCCGCGCGCCCTCTCCAACCGCGGCTGCCTGCTCGTCGCTGGCCGTCGCTGCCCAATTATCGGGCGGGTGAACATGGACCTCACCTGCATCGATTTGACCGACGCGCCCGCGGCCGCGGTGGGGAGCGTCGCGGTGGTGATCGGGCGCCAGGGGGGGGAGCGGATCACCGCTGACGAGGTGGCGGCGCAGACCGGGACCATCGCCTACGAGGTCCTCTGCTCCATCGGCCCGCGGGTGGCGCGGGTGTACGGAGGTGGGGAGTAGGGGAGCGGGGTGGTGGGGGTCTGGGGGGGCGACGACATTTTGCGTGGCCCCCCTTGCGCCCCGTCGCGTCCGGCCCGCAGGGCCGACCCCCCTCCCCCGATCCCAGTTCCTACTCGGGGGGGCTGGGCCCGGTTGTCCCTCTGCCACCGCGGCCTTACAGTCCGCGCCGAGTTTGCGCCGGAGGGCTACGCCATCGTCATTGTCGAACAGATCGGTCGCTTGAGCCTCGGCATGTTGGAGGCGGCGGGGGAGATGGGGGTGCTCCTCTTCGACCTCACCCGCTGGTTGCCCCGGCGGCCGTGGCGGTTTCGCAGCTTGTTGCGCCAGATCGAGGTGGTGGGGGTGAACTCCACCTTCGTCGTGCTCCTCACCGGGTTGTTCACCGGCATGGTCCTGGCGCTCCAGTCGTACAACGGCTTTGCCCGCTTCGGCGCCGAGAGTTTGGTCGGTACGGTGGTCGCCCTGTCGGTCCTGCGCGAGCTCGGGCCGGTACTCGCAGGCCTCATGGTGACCGCCCGCGCCGGCTCGCTGATGGCGGCGGAGCTCGGCACTATGCGGGTCACCGAGCAGATCGACGCGCTGTACACGATGGCGGTGAACCCGACCCACTACCTCCTGGTGCCGCGGGTGGTGGCGGCGGTCATCACCCTGCCAATGCTGGTGATCCTCTCCGATTTTATCGGTATCCTCGGCGGCTACCTGGTGGCGGTGAAGCTCTTGGGGATCAACTCGACCCTCTACATCAACAAGACGATCCAGTTCGTGGAGTTCAGCGACATGGCCAATGGCCTGATCAAGTCGGCGGTCTTCGGGCTGGTCTTGTCGGTGGTGAGCTGTAGCTTCGGCTTCCGTGCCAAAGGCGGCGCCGCCGGGGTGGGGCGGGCGACGACCCAGGCGGTGGTCTACTCCTCGGTCCTCATTCTGGTGGCGGACTACATCCTCACCTCGCTCCTCTTTGGTCGATGATTCGCCTGGAAAAGATCAGCAAGGCGTTTGGCTCGACGGTGGTCCTCCGGGAGCTGGATCTGACCATCGAGAGGGGCAAGACGACGGTGATCCTCGGGCCGAGCGGCACCGGCAAGTCAGTGCTGTTGAAGCACATCATCGGCCTGCTTCAGCCCGACGCCGGGCGGGTCTATCTCGATGGCGAGGACATCACCAATCTCCGCGGCCGGGCGCGCGAGCCGCTCATGCACCGGTTTGGTTTCGTCTTTCAGCACTCCGCCCTTTTTGACTCGATGAACGTCTTCGACAACCTCGCCTTCGGCCTGCGGGAGAACCACCTCTGTGCGACCGCGGAGATCCCGGCGCGGGTGGCGCGGGAGCTGCAACGGGTGGAGCTCTCCGGGATCGAGGAGAAGATGCCGGCGGAGCTCTCGGGCGGCATGCAAAAGCGGGTGGGGTTGGCCCGAGCGACGATCTTGGAGCCGGAGATCATCCTCTACGACGAGCCCACCACTGGCCTCGATCCCCAGACCACGGTCCACATCAACCGCCTGATCGTGCGCGCCAAGGAGGCCCTCGGCTCCACCGTGGTGATCGTCACCCACGACGTGCAAAGCGCCATGGAGATGGCAGACACCATCGCCTTCCTCGCCGACGGTGGGATCGTGGCGGCGGCTTCGCCCGCGGCGCTGTGTGGGAATCCGGAGCCGAGGCTGCAAGCCTTTCTCAATGCCCGGGGTGATGTGTGCGCCCATCTCCCACACAAGCTGGAGCACGTAGGGCCAGGGGCGCCGGCGGACCGCTGAGCCCATCGTTAGGGAGGAATGGAGTGAATCTCGAGACCAAGGTCGGCTTCTTCGTCATCCTTGTGGGGGCGGTCCTCTTCGCCCTCTCCACCCAGTTGGAGAGGGGCGAGGTGAAGGAGGGCTACACCTTGAAGGTGCGCTTCGAGACGGTGGACGGTCTGGAGGAGAAGGCGCCGGTGCGCATCGCCGGGGTGAAGGTGGGGCAGGTGGAGCGAATCGACCTGGAGGAGGGGCGGGCGCTCCTGGTTCTGCGGATGGAGTCAGGGGTGGAGGTCCCGGCGGACTCGCGCGCCGAGCTGCGTACCGAGGGGATGCTGGGCGAGAAGTATCTGGCGATCATCCCAGGCAAGGACTGGGCCCACCGTCTGGTGAACGATGAAGCGATCGGCCAGTCGGTGAGCCAACAGTCCCTCGACGAGCTCCTCATCTCGTTGGGCAAGCTGGCGACGGACTTCGGCAAGATCACCGGCGCGTTGTCGGACGCCTTCGGCAGCGAGGAGGGCAAGGTGAACCTCCAGGCCATCCTGGCGAACATGCGCGACCTAACCGCCAACATGAAGGAGATCGTGGCGCGCAACGACCAGCGGGTCGACTCCATCGTCACCCATCTCGACTCCCTGACCAGCCGGCTGGATCACCTCACCGCGGCCAATGCCGCCGGGGTAACCGAGACGGTCGACAACCTCCGCTCGGTCACCGGCTACACCCGTGACAACCTCCCCAAGTGGGGGGAGGACTTCGACCGGACGGTGAATGAGCTGCAGGCGGTGATCGCGGAGAACCGCTCTGGGGTGAAGACCACGATCGACACGGCGCAGAGCGCGGCGCAGAGCGCCGACACCACCTTCGCTGCCCTCGGCCGGGTCGCCCAGAAGATGGACGAGGGCCACGGCACGATCGGTCGTCTGGTGAACGACGAGGCGACGGTGGACAAACTCAACACGGCTCTGGACAAGATCGACAACTTTCTCGCCAAGCGCGACCGCTACCAGACCTACGTGACCTTCGAGGGGGAATCGCTGATGGATCGTGGCGACAGCCGCGGCATCTTCACCGTCAGCCTGGCGCCGAGTGCGACCAAGTCGTACCTCTTTGAGGTGGTCTCCCCGGCGACCGGCGACGAGACGATCCGGCGCACCACCGAGGTGCGGCGGATCACCAACACCGGCTCCGGGGCCGGCTCCGACTTCTACCCCACCGACGTCACCCAGACGGTGGTCACCGACGAGCATCGCGAGAAGAGCGGCAACGTCCAGTTCTCCGCCCAGATCGCCCAGCGGCGCAACCACGCGGGGCTGCGCATCGGCCTGAAGGAGAACAGCTTCGGGACCGGTGGGGACTACTACCTCGCCCACGATCGCATCCACCTCTCCCTAGACGCCTACGACTTTGCCGGCGACAACAGCGTGGGCTCCAGCCCGCATTTGAAGGCGAAGGCGCGCTGGGACCTCTTCACCCACCTCTTTCTCACCGCGGGCTACGACAACCCCCTCAACGACGAGGTCGCCTCGGCCTTCCTCGGGGGCGGCGTCACCTTCGAGGACGAAGACCTGAAGGACCTCCTCGCGATCGTGCCGGCGGGCCTCGTCAAGTAGACCGGTGGATCGGGGGGCGCGGTTCTGCCGCCCCCGCCGTCGCGTCCCACCCCCACGCAGTCCGGGGGTGTGGCTGAAGTGGTCGCCCCCGGCGGGCGATAAGTCACCGATGCATCATGTTGGCGGCGGCTGGGTCACCGTTCGGCGGTATATTTATCGGTAAGCATGGAGGTGGTTATGGACAGCTTTCGGTACGTCGTGGGTCTGTTCTGGGTGAGTGTGGCGATCCTTCTGTTCACCGCCTGTGGAGGCGGCGGCGGAGGCGGCGGCGGAGACACCTCGGCGGCCCTATCGCCGTTCACCAACGAGCCACCGCCAACCCTGACGGTGAGCGTCGGCAAAACCCCTTTCAGGGAGCGGCTGGGCGAGGGTGACGAGGAGGCGGCGGTGGCGAGCGTCGAACTGGTCACCGGCAGCGCCCGCTACTTCGCAGTCCTCCAGGAGGGGGACCATGCGGGGGCGGTGGGCGCCAGCTCGTTGGAGATCGACGTCGGCCAGTGGAAGCTCAACTACGACGAGAACAGCGACGCGGAGGGGCTCTTTGTGCAGGCCGGTGTGTGGATCGTCCAGGCCCAAAACTTTGGTCCCAATGACTTCCGCTTCTACGTCCAGTTCGAGAACCCGGACGGGACGATCACCAAGCACTTCGGCGATACCCGCACGGACAAGGTGCGCGTCGCTACCGCCAAGGCGCGCCTCGGCTTCCTCGGTTACGACCTGATCACCGTGACCCACGCCCAGTGGACCCTCTCCACCCTGCGCGCCGCGGACGACATCATCACCCTCGACGGCGAGGGGACCGTGGAGCTCTCCTTCTTCCCCGATTTCTTCAAGCTGATCAAGGAGCCAAAGCTCGACTTCCGCTCAGTCAACCTGCGCATCGACCCCTCCACCTCCGAGTCCCTGCGGCGGCCCGAGGCGGGGACGCTGCGGCTGCGGGCGAACAACGTCGACCCCTTCGGCGACGACATCACCTTTGTGGTCCACTTTCCCGAGGCATCTAACGACGCCACGGTCACCATGGAGGGAGGGGTCTGCGACGTCGACTTCGACTGGTCCCTCTCCACCGGCCTGCCGGAGAGCTTCGAGCTGCGCCACTGCCTGGGGAGCTGAGGCGGCGGCCTGGGTAGCCGCGGGGCGCGACGGCGGCGTGGAGGTGTCGCGGTCCTCCCTTGGCTGACCCCGGGGTCGGCGGCGCCGTGTTGGTGGATCGGCCCGCCGGTCGGGTCCGGTCGGGGGCGGCGGAGGGTGGGTGAAAAGCTCACTCCTCCCGTGCTCACCCGCCTCGCCAGGGCGAGTGCAGCGCCTCGGCATCCCCGGTGGCGCAAGGGTTTTCCCGCCGCCGCCCTTGACCCCGGCGGCGGCGGCAGTTACGGTGCGCGCCCCGTACCCTCCGAGGAGTTACCGCCGTGCCCGCCAAGCCCTCTGCCGCCAAGCGCGCCCGTCAGGCGATCAAGCGCCGGACCAGGAATCGCGCCTACAAGTCCACCCTGCGCAACAGCCTGAAGCAGGTCACTACCGCCCTCGAAGCGGGTGACAAGGCGGCCGCCCAGGTGGCTCTCGAGGCGGCGGTTGTCCGTCTCGACAAGACCGTCTCCAAGGGGGTGATCCACCGCAACGTGGCGGCGCGGTGCAAGTCTCGCCTCACCCGGCGGGTCAACCGCCTCGCCTAGTCGCCGCGGCGCGCGCACACCCGGGCGTGGAGGGCCGATGGAGCGACTCAGGTCGGTCACGGTGCGGGAGATGATGACCCCGGATCCGTACGTGGTGACGGAGGGGGTCGAGTTGCTGGCCGCGATGGAGATGATGCGCGACCACGACATCCGCCAGATGCCGGTGGTGGATGAGGACGGTCGCCTGGTGGGAATCGTCACCGACCGTGACCTGCGCCAGGCCCTCTCGCCCCACCTGTACACCGAGCACGAGACCGGCCAGGACGTCCTCGACGCCTACGAGACGGTGGGCGAGGTGATGGTGGGCGAGCCGGTGACGGTGATGCCGGATGACGGTCTTGAGGAGGTGGTGGACATCCTCCTCTCCACCAAGGTGGGCGGTCTGCCGGTGGTGGACCTGGAGAACGCGCCGATCGGCATCGTCACCTATCTCGATGTCCTCGCGGTCCTCCAAGAGTCTTTTGAGTGAGACGGCTGGTCGCAACGCTTGCGCTCCTGCTGCTGGTACGGCCGGCGGCCGCGTATCAGAACGAAACGGTGGTCGACCCGGGGGCGATCGAGGGGCGAGTGGTCCTCGGTGGCGACCTTGAGGTGGACCGCCAGCAAATGAGCTACCCGAGCCCGGAGCTCTTCGGCCACCCGCGTGCGATCGAGCGCGACCTGCGGGTCGACAGCCAAGGTGGGGTGGCGAACGTGATCGTCACGGTGAGCGACGTGGCGCGGGGATTACCCGGGACCCCGCGCGAGCTGGAGCTGCTCAACGAGGGTGGCGAGTTTATCCCGCGGGTGCAGGTCGCTACCCAGAAGAGCCAGCTCACCCTCCGCAACCGCGACGAGGTGATGCACAACGTCCACGGCTTTCAGCACCGGCGCAACCTGTTCAACTTCGCCCTGCCGTCGGTGGACAGCGTGGTGCGTCAGGGGCTGCGGCGCACCGGCCTCATCGCCCTGCGTTGTGACATTGACCACCCGTGGATGACTGCCTTCATCTTTGTCGTCTCCCATCCGTACGCCACGGTGAGCGATGCGGCGGGCCACTTCCGCATCGCTGGTCTGCCGCCCGGCCGCTACACCCTCGACGTGTGGCACGAGCACCTCGGCGAGCTCCAGCTCCCGGTGGTGGCGGCCCACGGCGCCACCACCCGGGTGGAGCCGACCTACCACCCGGACAACCGCCTGAAGGCGCCGTCCGACTGGCTCCTCTACGGCCGGTAGTCCGGCGGGGGCGGGGGCGACCCCTTGCCCCGCCTTTCTTGCGGCCACCGCGGGAGCCCGCCACCCGGCGACGTGGTTACCGCGTCCGCACCGCCAGCCAGTGGCCGAGCTGGCGCAGGGGTTCGGCCGCGACGCCGAAGGGGGCGAGGGCGGCGAGGGCGGTCTGCTTTTGCCGCTCGACCTCGGCGCGGCTCGCCGCCAGCCCGACGAGGGCCGGGTAGGTGAGCTTGTTGTGCTGCGCGTCTTGGTGGGTCTCTTTGCCGAGCTGCGCGGCGGATTCGGTGACGTCGAGGATGTCGTCGACCACCTGGAACATCAGCCCCGCCGCCTCGGCGTAGGCGGTGATCGCGGCGAGCGCCGCGGGCGGCGCACCCCCGCAGATCGCCCCCATCCGGCAGGCGCAGCGGAGCAGGGCCCCGGTCTTGTGCCGGTGGATGGTCTCCAGGCGCGCCAGCGGCTCGGTCGCGGGAGGGAAGTCGGGGAGGGTGTCGTAGACCTGGCCGACGATCATGTCGTTGGTGGCGGTGGCGAGCTCGCCGCACAGCCGGCCGGTGAGGGGGCTCTCCGCGTGGCGGTCGGCGAGGAGCTCGAAGGCGAGGCCAAGCAGCGCGTCGCCGGCGAGGATCGCCATCGCCTCGCCGTCGCGCACGTGGAGGGTGGGGCGGCCGTGGCGCAGGGCAGCGTTGTCCATCGCCGGCAGGTCGTCGTGCACCAGGCTGAAGGTGTGGACCATCTCCAGCGCTGCCGCCGCCGGCAGCGCTGCATCGGGTTGCCCTCCCACCGCCGCGCAGGCGTGCAGGGTGAGGTAGGGGCGGACCCGCTTGCCGCCGCCGAAGAGGACGTGGGCGATCGCGGAGCGCAGGTTCACCGGCAAAGGACGGCCGTCGAGCCACGTCGCGAGGTACGCCTCGACGATTGCGGCGGTCGCGGCGAGATCGGCGGCGGGGGTGGTCGAGTCGTTCATGCCACCGCTCCGTCGCCCGCCCGGTCGTGAGGGATCGTGTCCGTCGCCATGGGGGGGCGAGGGTAGTGACGGCGGCCGGCCGCTGCCAAGCGGGGCGGGCCACCGGTCGGCTCAGCCGGTAGTCGGGCCGGTGGTGGCCGCCTGTTCGCCCTTCCTCCGCGCCTCGTGGCTGGCTTCGGCCAGGGCGCGCCGCGCGTCGCGCCGTGGCCGGTCACGGAGGGGGTTGTCGAGGTCGAGCGGGCCCTCGCGGTGGAGAGGAGCGACGAGCGGGCGATCCCCCCGGCGGGGGAGGTGGCGAGGCCGTGAAAGATCGGGGCGTAGAGGAGGGGGATCCCCCCGTGGTGGTGGCCCCGGCGGTGCGGAGGATGGGGGGCGCGGATGGCGCCGCTGGCGAGACACGCCGCGCGGATCGCCCTCCCCGCCGCATTTTGGTTGCGGGCGAACTCCACCCCCCGGATCGAGTTGCGCACGCTCCTTTCGCCGCCAAGGATTCCAACCATCGAGGTGGCGGTGTACCCGGCGCGCGGCGCCAGGCGCGGCCGCCGACCTCGTTGGCCACCCTGCCCTGGATGGGCAAAAGACGACGCCGCGCGCGACGACCGCGCCACCGGGGTCCAGTGCCTGTGCATGGCGGCGCACGCCGTGCTGCCGGAGGTCCGTGGTGGGTGGCGATCCTGCCCCGACAAGGGGCGGCTACCGGCGCAGGAACCAAAAGAGCAGCGATGCCACCACGCTCACTAGGGCGCAGGTGGCGATCGGGAAATAGAAGCGGAGGTTGGACCTCTCCAGTAAGAGATCGCCCGGCAGGTGGCCGAGGGGGAGACGCGACAGCCACGGCAGGAGGAGGCCGGCTCCGACCAGCACGAGGCCGGCGGTGATGAGCAGGCGAGCGGTGGGGCTCACGCCTCTCCTTTCGGACCACCGCCCGCGGTGCGCCGGTCCACCTCCACCGCCAGTGCCCGTAGCCCCGGTGACACGGTGACCAGCACGAGGCCGGCGGTGATGAGCAGGCGAGCGGTGGGGCTCACGCCTCTCCTTTCGGACCACCGCCCGCGGTGCGCCGGTCCACCTCCACCGCCAGTGCCCGTAGCCCCGGTGACACGGTGACCAGCACGAGGCCGGCGGTGATGAGCAGGCGAGCGGTGGGGCTCACGCCTCTCCTTTCGGACCACCGCCCGCGGTGCGCCGGTCCACCTCCACCGCCAGTGCCCGTAGCCCCGATGACACGGTGACCGGGTAGGGGGTGGTGGCGGCGAGTTGCTTGAGCGGCTCGGGCAGGGCGGCGATCTCGGCGGCGGCGTGGGCGCGCGCCGCGGCCAGATCCTCCAGCTCCGCCCGCCGCTGGCCGGAGCGGACGACCTCCACCAGCAGCGGCGTGCCCGCAATCGCCTCACCCTCCAGGGCGAGGGTGTCGCCGGCCAACTCGCCCGCCGCGTAGCGCCGCCACACCTGCTTGCGCCCGGGCCAGGTTTGCTTGCCCTCGGATCGTTTGCGCCGTGGCTGCCCAGCATACTCCTGGAGCTTGTAGGCGCAGTCGAGGTAGGGATGATCGGCGCAGGTGGTGAGACGGGTGCCGACACCGAAGCCGTCGATCGGGACTCTCTCGGCGCGGAAGCGGACGAGGTCGGTCTCGTCGAGGGAGGAGGAGGCGAAGATTCCCACCTCGGTGAGGCCACCGTCGTCGAGGATCGCGCGCACCCGCCGGGCGTGGCCGGCGAGGTCGCCCGAGTCGATGCGCACCGCCTTGATTCGGATCCCCGCCGCCGCCAGCCGGGGCGCCACCTCGACCACCCGCTGTGCGCCCTCCTCCGTGTCGTAGGTGTCGATAAGCAAGACCACGTTGTCCGGCTGGGCGCGGGCAAAGGACTCGAAGGCGCGCACCTCGCTCACGTGTGCCTGCACATACGAGTGGGCCATGGTGCCGAAGACCGGGATTGCGAAGCGCGGCGCGGCGAGGGTGGTGGCGCTGCCGTCGAAGCCGGCGAGGTAGCTGGCGCGCGCCGCGAACAGGGCTGCCTCACCGCCGTGGGCGCGGCGTAGGCCGAAGTCGACGAGCAGCTTGTCGGGTGCCGCGAGGCGCAGGCGCGCCGCCTTCGAGGCAATCAGGGTCTGGAAGTGGAGCAGGTTGATCAGCCGGCTCTCCACGAGCTGGGCCACCGGGAGCGGCGCGGTGATCCGCACGATCGGCTCGTCCGGAAAGCAGCAGCTCCCCTCGGGGAGTGCGTCCACGTCGCCAGTGAAACGCAGGTGGCCCAGGTACTCGACGACGGCGTGAGAGAATCGACCGGAGGCGGCGAGCCAGGCGAGGTCGGCCTCGTGGAAGCGGAGCTGTTCCAGATAGTCCACCGCCTGCGCCAGCCCCGCGGCGATGAAAAACGACCACCCCGGCGGTAGCCGGCGGACGAAGAACTCGAAGACCGCCGTCTCCGTCATCCCCGCCTCCAGGTAGCCCTGGAGCATGGTGAGTTGGTACAGGTCGGTGAGCAGGGCGTCGTGGCCGATCATCCGGTGACCCCCGCGCAATCGATCACCGCGCCTGCCTCCTCCATCTCCTCGATCGCCCGCCTGCCGTCGCCCAGCTTGTGTTCCACCGCGGCCATCGACTCGCTGAGGAGGACCACCGCGAAGCCGGCGGCCAGGCCGTCGAGGACCGTCGCCTTGACGCAGTAGTCGGTGGCCAGACCGCCGACGAAGAGGCGCACCACGCCGGCTTCGCGCAGCCGCTTCGCCAGGCCGGTCGCGTCGAATGCGGAGTAGGCGTCACGCGCGACGGTGGTCGCCTTGGAGATCACGACCGTGTCAGGGGGGAGGCAAAGTCCATCGGCGAAGTCGGCCCCGCGGCTTCCGGCCACGCAGTGGACCGGCCACGCGCCACCCGCGGACTGGAAGGAGCAATGGCCCGGCGGGTGCATGTCGCGGCTGGCGAAGATCGGTAGGCGGGCAGCACGGAAAGCGGCGATGGCGCGGTTGAGCGGTTCAATCACCCGGTCGCCGTTGGCCACGGGCAGACTACCGCCCGGAAGAAAGTCGTTTTGCACGTCGACCACCAGCAGGGCGTCACCCGCCTGGAGCTCGGTGAAAGGGGTGTCGGTTGCCATGCGTTCCTGCGCCTCGGCCTCGCCTCCCCGCTCAGAAGTATATCGTCGGCCCAATGGGTCGCCGCCCGCCGCGGGGTGGGGGGAGTGGCTTGCTACACTGGCTTTGCCAGCGATCCCCCACGGTGGTGGCGCGGCGACGGAGGAAAAACAGATGAGCATTTCATCGCTGGTTTCTCCGCAGGTGGTCAGCGTGACCGCTGGCATGTCGATCCAGCAGGCGGCACGGTGGATGAAGAGCCGCGGCGTGGGGTGCGTGGCGGTGGTCGACGGGGAGCAGCCCTTGGGGCTGGTCACCGATCGCGATATCGCCATCGCCTGTGGCGTCGACGGCGTCTCGCCCGACGGCCCGGTGCGGACCCTGGCGCGCCATCCACCGGTCACCGTGCTGGAATCGACTCCCCTGCCCGACGCCATCGCCGCCATGGCACGGGCGGGGGTGCGTCGCCTCATGGTCACCGATGGGGTGGGGCGGATCGTGGGCATCCTCAGCGCCGACGATCTCATCCCGCTGCTCGGCGAAGAGCTGGCCGCGCTCGGCGAGACCGTGCGCTTTCCCCACTCAGTCCCGGTTTAGTCTCCCACGAACGAGGAGCACGCCATGCCGATCACCGAGATTGCCAACGCCCCCGTGGTGGAGGTCGCCCCGTACGCCACTGCCGAGGACGCGGTCCGCCTCATGGCCCACCACCACGTGGGCGCCCTGGTCGTGACCCGTGAAAACGAGCTCGTCGGGATGGTTACCGACCGAGACATCACCACCGCGGTGGTTGCCGAGGGGCGCTCCCTTGCCACCACCGCGGTGGCGGAGATCATGTCGCCCGAGCCCGCGTTTGTGCGCGACCACAGCGGCATCATGGAGGTGATCCAGGCGATGCGCAGGAGCAAGGCGCGCCGCCTGCCGGTGGTAGATGAGCACCTCCATCCCATCGCCATCGTCGCCGCCGACGACCTACTCCTCTACCTCGCCAAGGAGATCGCCTACCTCGGCCGCGCCTTCAGTCGCGGCTGGGAGGTGGAGCGGGCGACCAAAGACGCCCCCGGGTGACTACGCCGGCTGGGCGGCCCGTCGCCCGGGTGCTGGGGATTGGCAACAAAAAGCCCCCCGCTCCGAATCCGATGGAGCGGGGGGCCTGCCGCGGCCGAGCTCAGGCGGCCTTGCGGTTCAGGTAGCTGGGGTCTTTGCCCAGGGTGCTCATCCGAGTCGGAAGGAAGAGCTCCATCGGACCACTGAGGCGGTCGTGGAGCAGGAGGTTCCAGTAGTACCAGCGGAAGAGGAGCTTCCCGAGGTGGTTCAGGTGGGTCTCCTTGAGGAGCGAGAAGGGGCCCACCATCGGCAGCGGCAGGGTGCCCGGGACCGGCTGTTGGGTGTAGTTGAAGTCGATCAGGTGCGCCTTGTTGAAGCCGGTTTCGATGAAGCAGTTGGAGTGGCCATCGAAGCCGTCGATCAGAGGCTCGCCGCGGATCGAGCGCAGCAGGTTCTCGGCGACGATCCCCGCCTCGAAGTGGGCGACGGAACCTGCCTTCGAGGTCGCCACATTGGTGCAGTCGCCGAGGACGAAGATGTCCTCCCCGCGCGTCGCCTGGAGGCTCTTCGGATGGGTCACACAGTAGCCGTTCCCATCGCCGAGACCCGACTCATCGAGAACCGCAGGGCCAACGTTCGGCGGAATGGCAACGAGCATGTCGAAGTGTTCCTGATGGCCATCGTAAGAGGAGATCGTTCCCTTGTCCGAGTCCACCTCAGCGAGGGAAAAGTTGGGGATCACCTCGATGTTCCGTTCGCGCAGGATGTCGCCCATGATTGTCGAGCAGATTGGCTTCGTGAAGACGCTCTCCATCGGGGTAATCATGGCGATCTGCACCCGATCGCGGATCCCCTTCATGGTGAAGTAGTAGTTGGCGAGGCAGGCGAACTCGATGGGCGCCACCGGGCACTTGATCGGCGTCTCGGCGATGTCGAGGACGAATCGGCCACCGTCGAAATCGTCCACCGCACGTTGCAGGTCGAGGGCCGAGGGGTAGGTGTAAAAGTAGAACACATTCTTTCCGTAACCGTCGGTGAGACCGGGGATGTCCTCCGGCTCGATATGGCAGCCGAGGGCGATCACCAGGCGGTCGTACTCGTGGCTCCCGGCGCTCGTCTCCACCCGGTGGTTGGCGTGGTCGATCCGCTGGATCTCCGCCTCCACAAAGCCGACCCCGGCAGGGATGAAGTCCGTGGTGTCGCGGACATTGCCTTTCTCATCGGTGTAGCCATAAAGCTTGAAGGGGAGAAAGATCAGACCCGGCTGGTAGTAGTGGTTGCGGCTCTTGTCGATGACCGTGATCTCCCACTCCGATGGAGGCAACTGTTTCCGCATCTTGTTGGCGATCATGCAACCGCCGGTTCCTGCCCCGAGGATGAGTAACCGTTTCATGACGTTTCTCCGTTCTGGGTTCAGACGCGCGCTCGCGTCTAGTGCACCCCTATGTCGGGAACATAGCCATGAATGTTTAGCGAAACGCGCCAGTGTATGAGGAGTTATTAGCCGCGTCGTTGTGTGTATTAATGGTGCCTTATGCTTCTGCTGGGACAGAGTAAGTGAAATAGATTCATGTGGTGTAGTGAATGATGAGGGAGTTGCACTATGAGCGTGCTTCTGGGTGACGCACGGCAGGCGCCAGGAGGGGGTGATGTCGTGGCCAGGGGAGGCGGCAGGATCGACTGCCGAAGGTGGCGGGACGAATCCCTCGCCTGGTGGAAGCGACCACCCTATGCTCGCGTCCACCGTGGCCGCGCCCAACCTGATCCGTCGCAATGTCTGGCGCGCCTCGGTGCGCGCGGAGCCGTTTCGCCTCCTCTTCCCGCTCGGCGTTGGATTTGGCCTTACCGGTGCGGGCCACTGGCTCCTCTTTGGCCTTGGCCTCACTGGCCACTATTCGGGGGTGGTCCACGCCTCCCTGCAGATTCAGGGGTTTTTGGCGAGCTTCACCCTCGGCTTCCTCCTCACCGCCCTGCCCAAGTTCAACGTCGGGCCGCCAGTGTCGCCGGCAGAGGCGGCGGGGATTCTCGGCGGTGCGGGTCTGGTGGCGGTGGGCTGCCTGGGCGAGCGTTGGACGGCGATCGAGGTGGGGAGCCTGGTGCAGCTCCTCACCGTGGGGCTGTTCGCCTGGCGCCGTTATTGGGGGCGGGCGACGACCCAGCCGCCGGTCTTGGTGATGCTCACGGTCGGCTGGCTGCACGCCGTGGCGGGGGCGGCGGCCTTGCTGTGGATCCGCCTCGGCGGCCCGCCAGGGTTGGAGCTCTTCGGCCGTCGCCTCCTGTGGCAGGGGGCGATGGTGGCGGTGGTGATCGGGATGGGCGGCCACCTGATCCCGCGCCTCCTCGGCTACCCGGAGGGGGTGGTCCCCAAGCATCCGGCGCGGCGCGGCTGGCGCGGCGTCGCCGCCACCTTTCGCGGCGAGGCGCTCGCCTGGTGGGGGACGGGGTTGCTCCTGTTCGCGGGCTTTGTCATCGAGGCGGTAGGCCATGAGCGCACGGGTCGCCTGTTGCGCGCGGTGGTGGTCACCATCGCGCTCCTCGCCGCCGGGCGGTTTTGGCGCCTGCCGCGGGTCCTCGCCCCCTTCGCCTGGGGGGTGTGGGGTTCGGTGTGGGCGGTGATCGGTGGCTCCTGGGCGGCGGCCCTCACCCATCCGTACCACGTTGCCGCCCTACACCTTGTCTTCATCGGTGGCTTCTCCTTGATGGTCTTGATGGTGGGGGCGCGGGTCACCCTCTCCCACGGCGGCTACATGGCCCTGGAGGCGCGCAACCGGCCGATTCGCTGGGTGGGTGGCGGGGTGGTCGCGGCGCTCGTGTTGCGCCTGGCGGTGGACGCGACCCCCGAGCACTACTTCCAGGTCGCGGCGGCGGCGGCCTCGGTGTGGATAGCGGCCGGCCTCCTCTGGCTCGTCTACCACCTGCCGAAGATGGTCTATCGCGAGTTCGCGGTGGTGGCGCCCATGCGGTCGTTTCGGGTGGTGCCGCCGAAGGGGTAGGGTGCGGCCGCGGCTGGGGAGCGGCCTGACGGTAGGTTCCGCGGGGCGGCGCTCCGCGGGGTGGCTTTTGATCTTGCGTTGCGGGTGGGGTGCGGCCGACACGGAGGTTTGCCTGACCCCCCGTCCCTTCCCGCCATCTGGCGGCTGCTGAACGCTGATCGCAAAACCCCCTCCGCTCCTGCCGATGGACACCCTCATCCCCCCCATGACGCGGCCGTGGATCATCGGCCATCGCGGGGTCACCGACTCCGCGCCGGAGAACACCCTCGCCGCCTTCGACGCGGCCCTCGCCCAGGGGGTGGACGGGATCGAGTTCGACGTCCAGCTCTCCCGCGACCACGTGCCCGTGGTCTACCACCACCGCACCCTCTACCAGGTGGGGCTCCGCGGCCAGCGGCCGTTTGGCCTCGACCTCGCCGACCTGCGGCTCCTCGCGGTGCGCGGCGCCGCCGGCCAGGGTAGTCCCATCCCGACCCTGGAGGAGGTCCTGACCCGCTACGGCCGCCGGACCCATCTTTTTTTGGAGGTGAAGGCGCGGCCACGGCTGGACTGCGAGCGCCACCTCGAGTTGGCGCAGCGGGTGGCGGAGGCGGTGGTGCGTCACGGGGTGGTGGAGCGCCTCTGCCTCCTCTCCTTCAATCGTGCGGTCCTCGACGCCTGCGCCCAGGCACTCCCCGGCCTGCGCACCTGTCTCAACCTCGAAGAGCCCGTTGACCCGGCCGCGCCGGGTGCCACCGCCGGCCTCTTCGCCCTCTGTCTGGCGGTGCGCCACCTCACCCCTGCGTTCGTGAATGCGGTCCACCGCGGCGGCCTCGCCTGCTTCACTTTCACCTGCGACACGCCGCGCACGGCCCGGCGGGCGCTCGCCGCGCGCCCCGACGCGATCATCACCGGTCGCCCTGCCTGGCTCGCCACCACCCTCGCCCCTCACGGGGATGACCGATGAGGCGCGACTTCGACCGGTTGCGCGACTCCCCCTTCGACCTCCTGGTGGTGGGGGGCGGGATCTACGGCGCCTGGACCGCCCTGGACGGTGCCCTGCGCGGTCTCAAGGTCGCGTTGGTGGAACGCGACGACTGGGCCGCCGGCACCTCGTCGAGTTCGTCGAAGCTGATCCACGGCGGCCTCCGCTACCTCCAGCACTTTCATTTCAATCTGGTCCACAAGTCCCTTGCCGAGCGGCGACTGCTGTCGACCCTCGCGCCGCACCAGATCCGTCCCCTGCGCTTTCTCTTGCCGACCACGACCGGCTTCGTGGGACGTCGCTTCCTCGCCACCGGCCTTGCCCTCTACGACCTCCTCGCCGGCCCTGGCCAGCCGGTCCCCGGCCATGACCGCCTGGCGCCCATCGCGGTGGCGGCTCGCTACCCCTACCTCGACGGCGATCGGCTCACCGGCGCCTTCACCTATGGCGATTGCGGCACGGACGACGCCCGCCTCACCTGCGAGGTGGTGGACGGCGCCTGGCGCGCCGGGGCGGCGGTAGTGAACCGGGCGCGGGTGGAGGAGCTGCTGGTGGCCGGGGGCCGGGTGGTGGGGGCGCAGGTGACCGATGGCGAGAGCGGCGCCGCCGTCGAGGTGGCGGCGCGCCTCACCGTCCTCGCCGCCGGGCCGTGGGCCGAGGCGCTCCTGCCCGCGGGGGTTCGGGCGCGTACCCACGTCTGGTACACGAAGGGGGTCCACCTGGTCATGGGGGAGCTTCCCGGTAACGACGCCCTGTTGTTGGTGGCGCGCTCGGACGGAAGGGTCTTCTTCGTCATCCCGTGGTATGGCCGGGCGCTTGTGGGGACCACCGACACCGCTTACCACGGTGATCCCAGCGAGGTGGCGGTCGCGCCTGCGGACATCGACTACCTCCTCAGCGAGCTGCGCGCCCACGCGCCGGGGCTGGGCTGGGACGAGTCGTCGATCGCTGGTAGCTTCGCCGGCCTGCGTACCCTTCAGGGGGGTGACGGCCTCTCCCCCTCGGCGGTCTCCCGTGAGTGGCGCCTGGCGCGGCCCCTGGCGGGCCTGCTCATGCCGGTGGGCGGCAAGCTCACCGCCGCCCGCGCCGACGCGGCGAAGATCGTCCGCGTGGGCCTGCGCCTCCTCGGCCGTCCCGACGGCGTCTCACCTACCCGCCACCGGCCGCTCCCCTGGGCGCCGCCCGCCCCCTTCGCCTCCTGGCTCGCGGAACAGAGCGCCGCCAGCCGCGTTCTCGGCCTCGACCCGGAGACCGCCCACTGGGCGGCGCACCGCTTCGGCACCCGCATGGCCGACCTCCACGCCCTCGTGCGTGACGATCCGACCCTGGCCCGCCGCCTCACCCCCGCTGCCCCCTTCTGCCGCGCCGAGGTGGTCCTCGCTGCCCGCGACGAGATGGCCCGCGGACTGGAGGATGCCCTGCGCCGGCGCATGCCGGCGACGCTGCTCGCCACCCTCGACGCCGCCACCGCCGCCGACGCTGCCGCCCTCATGGGAGGCGAGCTCGGCTGGGCCGCCGCGCGTCAGGCGGCGGAGGTCGCCACCTTCCTCCGCCGAGGGTGACCAGTGAAGGGTGGACGCACGCGGAGACGCGGAGACCGAGAGAGCCCCCAGAGGCAGAGGGGGGGTGGCGGGGGTCTCGTAATCGCCGCTGACCCCTCTTTCGCCGCGCCTCGGTTTCGCACCGGTGCACCCGCGGGTGATTCGAAGGCCACGGCCTTCGTTGGCGCCACCGGACCTCGCGTGGTTCGCGGTCGCGGAGGGAGCGCCGCGCCTCGGTTTCGCACCGGTGCA
>Ga0210020_1000189_pt1 | contig 65397 bp, 68 predicted proteins | sample CryGeymeta201514_FD_183980 | JGI IMG/M metagenome (GOLD analysis project Ga0210020, IMG submission 183980) | Groundwater microbial communities from Crystal Geyser aquifers in Utah, USA - Crystal Geyser metaG 2015-14 (SPAdes) (version 2) | ecosystem: Environmental > Aquatic > Deep subsurface >... | reverse complement strand
CGCCAAACTTGGCTGCCAGCACGGTGGTGATGGCCGCAGTCAGCGTGGTTTTGCCGTGGTCAACGTGACCGATGGTGCCCACGTTGACGTGGGGCTTGCTGCGGGAGAACTTTTCTTTTGCCATTTTTCAATTCCTGTAAAGAGCATTGCCCGTGGGTTGGTTTAATGTTTGCAGTTCGTCACTGGATCCTTGGCCACGGGCAGCCGAGGGTGCGAAATCGCAGACAGTTACTACTAATCCGTTGGGGTCAGAGCACGTCGCTGCGCGAGTAGTCTGACCCCAAGTCTCAGGTTATTACTTTGCCCTTGCCGCCATGATGGCTTCGGAGACGTTGCGCGGAGCTTCTGTGTAGTGCTTGAATTCCATCGTGTAGGTGGCACGACCTTGTGACATCGAACGCAGCGTGGTGGAATAGCCAAACATTTCTGACAGTGGCACTTCGGCCTTGATGGCCTTGCCGCCACCAACCATGTCCTCCATGCCTTGCACCATACCGCGACGAGACGACAAATCGCCCATCACGTTGCCGGCGTAGTCTTCCGGGGTTTCCACTTCAACCGCCATCATGGGCTCCAAAATCACGGGGCCGGCCTTGCGACAGCCCTCCTTGAAGCCAAAAATTGCGGCCATCTTGAAGGCCAGCTCATTCGAGTCCACGTCATGGTAAGAACCAAAGTGCAAGGTCACCTTCACGTCGACCACCGGGTAGCCAGCCAGCACGCCTTGCGTGACGGCTTCATAAACGCCTTTTTCCACTGCCGGAATGTACTCGCGTGGCACCACGCCGCCCTTGATCGCATCGACAAACTCAATACCCTTGCCAGCTTCGTTGGGCTCAATCTTGAACACCACGTGACCGTATTGGCCTTTACCGCCAGACTGACGCACAAACTTGCCTTCGGCGTCTTCGATGGTCTTGCGGATCGTTTCGCGATAAGCCACCTGCGGTTTGCCCACATTGGCCTCGACGCCAAATTCGCGCCTCATGCGGTCAACAATAATCTCAAGGTGCAATTCACCCATACCGCCGATCAGGGTCTGACCCGATTCTTCGTCGGTCTTGACACGGAAAGATGGGTCTTCTTGCGCCAGACGTTGCAGGGCGATGCCCATTTTTTCCTGGTCAACCTTGGTCTTGGGCTCAACCGCCTGGGTAATCACCGGCTCTGGGAATACCATGCGCTCGAGCATGATGATGGCGTTTGGATCACACAGGGTCTCGCCCGTGGTCACGTCCTTCAAGCCGATACAGGCAGCAATGTCGCCCGCCACAATTTCACTCACTTCTTCACGTTTGTTGGCGTGCATTTGCACGATACGGCCGATACGCTCTTTCTTACCACGTATTGGGTTGTAAACCGTGTCACCCTTGTTCAACACACCCGAGTAGACACGCACAAACGTCAACTGGCCGACAAACGGGTCGGTCATCAATTTGAATGCCAAGGCGGAAAACTTTTCGTTGTCGTCAGCCTTGCGCGTCACCGGCTGCTCGTCATCGTCCATACCCTTGACTGGCGGAATGTCCACCGGAGACGGCATGAATTCGATCACGGCATCGAGCATGCGCTGCACGCCTTTGTTCTTGAACGCGGTACCACACATCATCGGCTGGATTTCGCTGGCAATGGTGCGGGCGCGAATACCCAGCTTGATTTCATCTTCAGACAAGTCGCCTTCTTCAAGGTACTTGTTCATCAACTCTTCGTTGGCTTCAGCCGCAGCCTCAACCATTTTTTCGCGCCAATCTTTGGCTAACGTCAACAGTTCAGCGGGGATTTCTTTATATTCAAACTTCATGCCTTGGGAAGCTTCGTCCCAAATGATGGCGCGCATTTTGATCAGGTCAACCACGCCGACGAAGTTTTCTTCGGCACCAATTGGAATCACGATTGGCACCGGGTTAGCCTTTAGACGCAATTTCATCTGGTCAACGACCTTGAAGAAATTGGCACCGGTACGGTCCATCTTGTTGACAAAGGCCAGACGTGGCACCTTGTACTTGTTGGCCTGGCGCCAAACGGTTTCCGATTGCGGCTGCACGCCACCGACAGCGCAATAGACCATGCAGGCGCCGTCGAGCACGCGCATAGAGCGCTCCACCTCAATGGTGAAGTCAACGTGACCGGGGGTGTCAATGATGTTGATGCGGTGTTCTTCGAAGTTTTTCTCCATACCCCGCCAGAAACAGGTGGTCGCTGCAGAGGTGATGGTGATACCACGTTCTTGCTCTTGCTCCATCCAGTCCATGGTGGCCGCGCCGTCATGCACTTCACCGATTTTGTGATTGATGCCGGTATAAAAAAGAATGCGTTCGGTCGCGGTAGTTTTACCGGCGTCGATATGCGCAGAAATACCGATATTGCGGTAGCGCTCAATGGGGGTATGGCGAGCCATGATGAATCCTTAGGTGATCAGTATCTGTAAAGACAAAAGGCCACCCGGATGGCGGCCTGAGTGCGCAGCGTTCAGACAACCTGAAAGCTGCGCTGTTGGGTTTAGAAGCGGAAGTGAGAGAACGCCTTGTTGGCCTCTGCCATGCGGTGAACTTCGTCACGCTTTTTCATGGCGCCGCCTCGGCCTTCGGTGGCTTCCATCAACTCGTTGGCCAAACGCAGGGCCATGGACTTTTCACCACGCTTGCGAGCGGCTTCCTTGATCCAGCGCATGGACAAGGCCAGGCGACGAACCGGACGCACTTCAACAGGCACCTGGTAGTTGGCACCACCGACACGGCGGGACTTCACTTCAACCAGCGGCTTAACATTGTTGATGGCCATGGTAAAGGCCTCAACCGGGTCTTTGCCGGGATTCTTCTTTTCGATTTGTTCCAGGGCACCATAGATGATGCGCTCTGCAACTGCTTTTTTGCCGCCTTCCATGATCACGTTCATGAATTTGGACAGCTCGACATTGCCGAATTTAGGATCCGGCAGGATTTCACGTTTAGGGACTTCGCGACGACGTGGCATATTTCACCTCAATTGCTTCAGTTGGCGCCCTTGCGGACACCTCGAGAGTTAATCAATAAGACTCTCACTTACTCGACCCAGACATTGGGTCACTACGTTCATTTTCTGCGCCACGCAGCAAACAAACACCTTTTAAGTTGCACAAACCAGTGGCTTACTTGGCCTTGGGACGCTTGGCACCATACTTGGAGCGCGACTGCTTGCGGTCTTTCACGCCTTGCAAGTCGAGCGAACCACGCACGATGTGGTAACGCACACCGGGCAAGTCCTTGACCCGACCGCCACGAACCAGCACCACGCTGTGTTCTTGCAGGTTGTGGCCTTCACCGCCGATATAAGAAATCACCTCGAAGCCGTTGGTCAGGCGCACTTTGGCAACCTTACGCAAAGCCGAGTTGGGCTTTTTCGGGGTGGTGGTGTAAACACGGGTGCAAACGCCCCGCCGTTGTGGAGAATTTTCCATCGCCGGGCTCTTGGACTTGATCACTTCGACCGAGCGCCCCTGACGGATCAACTGATTGATGGTTGGCATTAAGCCTCCTAAAAACTAAACGTCCCTAAACGCTTAAAAACTTGAAAATAACGAAAACGTAAATCCCTTCGGAAACTCCGAAAAGCCCGCTACTATATCAGGTCAAAGCAAGCATCACAACGATTGTTACTTGATCCACAAACGGATAACGTCCCACGCGCGGCCCAGCAAACCGGCTTGCTCAACGCCTTGCAACGCTTGCAGCGGCACTTGCGCCACGGTTTGTTCGCCACTTTTCACCTGCAAAGTGCCGATTTGTTGCCCTTTTGCGATGGGCGCAATCAAAGGCTCCGGCCGCGCCACATCGGTCGTCAGCTTGGCCGTCGTCCCGGCTGGCACCGCCACAACAATCGGCTGTGTCTGGCCCAGTGCCACTGTAGCCTGCTTGCCTTTCCAGACCGTGGGTGTGACGACCGCCTGATTGGCGTCAAACAGTTTGACCGCCTCAAACGCGGTGTAACCCCAATTGAGCAGCTTTTGCGATTCAATCGCGCGTGCGTTTTCACTGGAAGCACCCAGCATCACCGATAACAGACGGCGACTGCCGACGCCTGCAACGTCGCGGTGCGCGGTAGCAATCAGGCAGTAGCCTGCCGCGTCGGTATGCCCGGTTTTGAGACCGTCGACCGTCGGATCGCGAAACAGCAGGGTATTGCGGTTGTTGTCATTGGCGGCAGGCGTGCCCGGGTAGCGGTACTTCTTGATCGCGTAGTACGCCACTTCGTTCGGGAAATCGCGCATCAGCCGGGTGGCCAACAGGCTAAGATCGCGCGCCGTCGTGGTGTGACCAGGCTCGGTCAGCCCTTCCGGATTCTTGTAGCCGGTGGCCTTCATACCCAGCACCTTGGCCTGGTCGTTCATCATCTGCACAAAACGCTCGGCGCTGCCCGCCACGCCCTCGGCCAGCGCCATGGTGGCGTCGTTGCCACTCTGCACAATCATGCCCTTGATCAGGTCTTCCACCGGCACCTGCATTTTGGGGTCGATGAACATGCGCGAGCCCGGCATCTTCCAGGCGCGCGCGCTCACCGGCAAGGTTTGCTTGAGATCGATTTTTTTATTGCGCAAGGCATCAAAAACCAGGTAGGCCGTCATCAGTTTTGTCAGCGACGCCGGCTCGACAGGCATGTCAATATCTTTTTGTGCCAGGATTTGGTTGGCCGTCACATCGAGCAACAGGTATGAGCGCGCTGCAATTTCAGGCGGCACGGGCGTTTGAGCAGCGGCCGCCAAAGTCACCCAAACAAGCAAAGACAACAGTAATTTTTTCATGAAACGAACAAGCAAAGGGGGAACTCAGGTTACAAAACGCTATAACAAAAATAGCTTTGTGCCCTTTAAAATTAAGGGCTAAAGGCAAAAAGTACGGTGATCAACGCCCCAGATCGGGTGGCGTCAACAAGCGCTCAACAACCTTGCCGTCTTTCAGGTGCGAATCAACAATCTCGTCAATGTCGCTCTGGTCAAGATAGGTATACCAAACACCCTCCGGATACACCACCGCCACCGGCCCCGCAGCGCAGCGGTCCAGGCAGCCCGCCTTGTTGACGCGAACCCGCCCCGGCCCCGCCAGACCGGCGTCTTTCACCCGTGCTTTGCAATGGTCAAAGGCGGCTTGCGCGTTATGCTGGGCGCAGCAGGCTTCGCCGTTTTTGCGTTCGTTCAGACAGAAAAAAATGTGGCGCTGGTAATAAGCGGGGGTCGGCGCACCACCGCCGTCGGCTGCGCCAAAAATGTGGGGTTGATTCATGGTCGCAATTTTAGGATGCAGCATCGTGGCTCCAGGCCCGGCTCAGCACATACAACAGTGCAGCGAAAGGCCATAGCCAGCCCAGCCATTGCGCCAAGCCATGAAAACGAATGAACTGGCCCTGCTCCCACAAAAACAGGGTTTGCTCAAAATACGGTCCGCTGCTGGTCTGGTTGATCAGACTGAGGTAAACGCCCAGCGCCAACACCGCCAACGCCGCAGCGGCGCGCTCGGGCAAGCGCAGCAACAGCAAAGCCAAGACGATGGCGGTCAACACGGCCTTTTGCACCGGCGGCGCAAACCACACCCAGGCGTGCTCGGGCGCAAAGCTCAGCGCCGTGCTGAGTGCCGTGACGCCAACGCCTACCCCCACCAGCACCAGCACAAAAAAGAATCTACGGACACCCTGGGTGATGACGCAGTAGCCCAGCAGCGCCGGAATGAGCAAGCCCATCACCACGCACAACCACTCTGTGACCGGCAACAAAGGCTGCAATTCGATCTCACGCACCGGCAACCATTCCAAAAAAGGGCTATCCACCAACAACTGGGCCAACGCGGCCTCCAGGCGTTCCATCACCTGCCCCAGCCCGAACGGCACCCGGGCGGGGAACAGCAAGGCAAGCGGCCACAGCGCCAGCAAAACCAGTGCACCGCGCGCCTCCTCCACAAACCAGTTGTCCCGGAAGCGGCTCCAGCGCAGCAACCAACCCAATCGTTCCAAGCCCCATGCAAGCGCCGCGCCCGTCAACGCGCCCGCAACATTAAGTAGCAAATCGAGATTGGAAGGCACTCGGCTGGGCAAATAGACTTGCAACGTCTCCAGCGCCAGCGACAACACCGACGAGGGCACCACGGCCAGGGCAAACGTCCAGCGCCCGTGGTCACTGCGCAGCGCGCTCAAGGCAAGAAAAAAACCGAGGGGTATGTAGCCCAGCACGTTGGACACAACGTCAAAGCCAGTCCAATATTTCGGCCAGGGTGCAAGCAAAAATACCCAGGGATCATTGCCCTGATCGCGCCAGGGGCCAAACGGGTACAAGCTGGCGTAGACCACCAGACCCAGATACACCAACGCCAACGGCCAGGCAGAAGTCTTGTGCGTCCTCATGCGGTGGTCAATCCCCGGTGAATATCGGTCAATCAACTTGCAACGACCAAAAAAAACCCCAGCCCGAAGGCTGGGGTGGTAAGCCTATTTGCTGTCACACATCAAGGCCCCGCTCAGGGAGGAAAAGCGGGGAGCAGTAAACTGCTCGGGCCGTAATTTAACAAAAAAAATTGCCAGTTTCAAGTAAGCTGCAAAAAAATTGTTATCCGGACGACATTTATTTACCCAAAGGACTAGCCAAAATGACCCCTTACGCCCCTTTCCCCATGGGCCGTCCGCGCCGCCTGCGGCGCGACAGTTTCACTCGCAACCTGGTGCGTGAAAGCACCTTGACTGCCCATGACTTCATCTACCCGGTGTTTGTTGTTGACGGCAAACAACAGCGTCAAGTCGTCTCGTCGATGCCCGGCGTAGAACGACTGAGCCTGGACTTGTTGCTGCCGGTGGCCGAAGACTGCGTCAAATTGGGCATCCCCGTCATGGCCTTGTTCCCGGTCATTAACCAGTCGCTCAAAACCCCGGATGGACGCGAAGCCTTCAACCCTGACGGTCTGGTGCCGCGCGTGGTGCAGGCGCTAAAAAAAGAATTCCCGGAGCTTGGCGTGATGACCGACGTGGCACTTGACCCCTTCACCAGCCATGGGCAAGACGGCCTGCCCGACCCGCGCCCCGAAGAAGATGGCTACATCATGAATGACGAAACCGTCGAAGTGCTGGTCAAGCAAGCCCTGTCGCACGCGGCCGCCGGTGCCGACATCGTAGCCCCCAGCGACATGATGGACGGGCGCATTGGTGCCGTGCGCCAGGCGCTCGAAGCCAATCACTTCATCCATACCCGCATCATGGCCTACAGCGCCAAATACGCGTCCGCCTTTTACGGCCCGTTCCGCGAAGCGGTGGGCTCGGCCGCCAACCTGGGCAAAAGCAACAAAAAGGTCTACCAGATGGACCCGGCCAACAGCAACGAAGCGCTGCGCGAAGTGGCGCTGGACATTGCCGAAGGTGCCGACATGGTGATGGTCAAGCCCGGCATGCCCTACCTGGACGTGGTGCGCCGCGTCAAGGATGAGTTCAAAGTGCCGACTTTTGTCTACCAGGTCTCGGGTGAATACGCCATGTTGAAGGCCGCAGCGCAAAACGGCTGGCTCGACCACGATGCCGTCATGCTGGAAAGCCTGCTGGCCTTCAAGCGCGCCGGGGCCGACGGTATCCTGACCTATTTCTCGCGCGATGCGGCCAGATTACTACAGAACAAATAGCTGCTTGCGCTTTATCCATAAGTGCTACAGACTGTTTTTACATAAATTCTGCAATGCGGTTTTTTGACCTTCACAGCGGCAGCGTCGCCGAGCTAAGCAGCAAAACGCTGGCTGATCTGCATCTGACCGAGCGCGGCTACCTGTGGCTGAGCGTCTCCCGCGCGGAGTTTGAACAGCAGCAGGCCGAGTTGCAGAGCACGCTACAGCGCCTGTGCGCGCTGCAACTGGTCGACCTGCACGTGTCAGACCTGCTGAATGTGCAACTGCCCTCGCGCTACGACTACACCTCGCAGTACGATTTGCTGGTGTTTCGTCGTCTGGCCACGGCCAACGGTCAAAGCAGCACGACTGACGCGGGTACGGCGCACCGTGGCGGGCTGCCGATCCTGCGCCACATCGACACCAGCCCGGTCGGTTTTGTCGTTTTTGACCGGGTGCTGCTCAGCGTCCACCCCGAAGACTGCGCCCTGCGCGACAGCTACGCCCAGCGCCTGCTCACCGCCGGCAGCGCCGGGGGGAGTGTTGCTGTGAGCACTGACCTGCGCTCCACCGGCGCGCGCGGCGTGCCCACCAGCCCGGCCGACCTGATGCTGCGCATCGTCAACCACATGGTCGACGGCTTTCTGGCGCTACGCCGCGAACTCAGCCACCAGCTGGACCACTGGCAGGCCGAGTTGCTCAACCCGAAAACCCGCTTCGCCAACTGGAGCACGCTGCTGGCCGCACGGCAATCGCTGCACCAATTGGACGAGCTTTGCGAAGACCAGCGCAGCGCCATTCAGGACTGGATCGAAGCGCTGAAGGGCTGGCCCGACAACGACGCTCTGACCAGCCAGCATGAGCGCGACCTGCTGCAGGTGCGCAGCCGCGACGTGCTGGAGCACATCGAGCGCGTGGTGCACCACGTACGCCAGCTTGAACAAAGCGCCGAAACCGCCGTGCAAATCCATTTCAACGCGCAAAGCCACCGCACCAACGAGATCATGCGCACGCTCACCGCGCTGACCGCGGTTTTTTTGCCGCTGAACCTGATTGCCGGCATCTTCGGCATGAATTTTGAGTCCATTCCGTTACTGCACCGCGCCAACGGGTTCTGGCTGGCCATGACAGCCATGGCATTGATCGCGCTCGCCCTGGTGCTGTTCTTCTGGCGCAAGCGCTACCTGGTGCGCTCAGGACGTTAACTTTCACTAACAAAATTGACCTCCAGCCCAATCAAGTAAAGCGCAAGCTGCTATGGATTTTAAACCTCTCGTCACGCTACTGGCCATTGTCAACCCGCTGGCCATCGTGCCATTTTTTATCCACTACACGCAGGATTTCAGTCGTGTGCAACGGCGGCGCACGATCTGGATCGCCTCCTTCAGCACCTTTGTGGTGATTGCCACCTGCGCGCTGCTTGGACTGCATATTCTGGAATTTTTTGGCATCTCGCTGGCGAGTTTTCAGGTCGGCGGCGGCCTGTTGTTGATGACCTCGGCGCTGGCCATGCTCAACGCGCAACCGGCTGAGGCCCGGTCCAACGAAGAAGAAATGCACGACGCGTCCGCGCGCGCCAGCATTGCGGTGGTGCCGCTGACTATTCCGCTGCTAACCGGCCCCGCCACCATGTCCACCGTGGTGATTTACGCCGAAAAGGCGAAAACTTTTTTGCAGCTCGGCACGCTGGTGGGTTACGGCGTGGTGGTGGCGCTGGCCACGGCGCTGTGCTTCTCTTTGGCGCAACCGATCGCCAGAGGCCTGGGCAAAACCGGCATCAATGTGATGACGCGTCTGATGGGTCTGATTCTGGCGGCGCTATCGGTCGAAGTCATGTCCGACGGGCTGATCAAGCTGTTTCCAGCGCTGGCCTGACGTTTGTCAGCCCAACCCAAGACCCTGAAGCCCGATTGATGCAAGCTTTTTACGCCGACCACTTTGTCTTGCCCTTGCCACAAGGGCACCGCTTTCCGATGCAAAAGTACGCCATGCTGCGCGAGCGGCTGATGGCGCAGATGCCCGCCATCGAACTGCACGAGGCCTTGCCCGTCACGGCAGACGAACTGCGCCTGGTTCACACGCCGGATTACATCGATGCCGTGTTCCACGGTGGCTTAAGCGCAGCCGCCCAGCGTGAAATAGGTTTCCCGTGGAGCCCCGGCATGGCCGAGCGCGCCTGTCGGTCTGTCGGCGGCACCGTTCAGGCGGCGCATGCAGCGCTCAACGACGGCTGCATAGCCGCCAACCTGGCCGGTGGCACGCACCACTCGCACCCTGAACGGGGCAGCGGCTTTTGCGTCTTCAACGATGTTGCGGTCGCCACGCGCCAGATGCAACGTGACCATGCGGCCAGACAAGCACCATCGGCGCAGCGCGCATTGCACGTGGCCGTGATCGACCTGGATGTGCACCAAGGCGACGGTACCGCCCGCATCTTCGAAAATGACGATTCGGTTTTCACCTTGTCGCTGCACGGGGCCAAGAACTTCCCGGTGCGCAAACAGACCAGCAATTGCGACATTGAACTGCCCGACGGTTGCCGGGACGACGCCTACCTGCAGGCGCTTGAAGAAGGCTTGACACAACTGGAACAGCGCTTCGAGCCCAATCTGGTGTTCTACCTGGCTGGAGCCGACCCGCACGAAGGCGACCGCCTGGGCCGGCTGGCAGTTTCTGATGCAGGAATGCAGGCCCGAGACCACCGTGTGTTCGACTGGGCTTTTGCGCGGCGGCTACCGCTGGTCATGACCATGGCAGGCGGTTACGGCAAAGATATCGAATCGACCTTGCGTGTGCAGCTCGCCACCTACCGCATCGCGCTGCACTACTGGCAACGCTGGCAAGCCTTGCCTGATTTGCAAGGCCGTCTCAGAGGCGTGTTCTGAAGATAATCTGGCGGAAGCGGTGAGATTCGAACTCACGAACGTCGCAAAACGTTGCCGGTTTTCAAGACCGGTGCAATCGACCACTCTGCCACGCTTCCAGTGGGGCAGGATTCTAGCCTTATCATCGTGTCACAGCGTCAACTCCATCGTCTCAAGGCCCTCCACCATGAACACCAGCAAAGAAAGCCACCGGGTTTTTTCACGGATACCGTTCAACGCCACCGCAACCTTGCACCTCAGTGATGCAACGCTGCAGGTGAGCTTGCTCGACATCGCCCTCAAAGGTGCGCTGGTTCGCACCGGTGCGGCGGAAAATTTGCAACTTGAGCAGCCCTGCAGCCTGCTGTTGCCGTTGGCGGGCGCCGGTGAGGCGATCGAAATGAAAGGGTGCATTGCCCATCTGGAAGGCCGCAACGTCGGCGTGCGCTGCGATCACATCGAATTGGCCAGCCTGACGCTGTTGCGCCGCTTGCTGGAGCTCAATACCGGGGATGCCGACCTGATGGACCGCGAGTTGTCACAGCTGTTTGCCAGCGCGCCAACGCCTTAAGCGACATTGCACTCACGGCGCAGCAGCGCCAGCGCGTCGGACATTTTGGGGTCGCGGTCACTCGTCAGTGTGGGTTGCGCTTCGGTCAGAAAATCTTGCCAGAGCGCCAGGTAGTCGTCCTGATGCTGCTCAGGTGCGTGGGTGCGGATGTAGTCGTCAGCCAACGCGGGTTGAAAGCCTGTTTTGCGGATTTTGCGGATCAGCGTGACCGCCGACCTGTCGGTCAACAGCGTCTTGGGCACAGCGCCTGCTGCAACGCAGACGAACAGCGTCAACAGCGTGCCGTCGTCAGCATGGCCTTGGGTCAGCTTGTCCCAGGCGCTGGAGCGGGCGCGGTCAAATTGCGCTACCTCACCCAATGTGTCTTCTATCCAGAAATAGCGCCCCATGAAAGCCGGCGTCTGGTCGAACAACTTGCGGATCGCCAGTTTGCTGTCCAGCACTTTGGGTAAGTCGGCCAAGACCGATTGGCGCACCTGCTCCACCGGTTCAACCAGCGACGGTGGTAGATTTTTTGGCACATCCAACGTTGCGGTCACGGTAGCCAAATCTTTTTTGCGCAGCGCTTGAATGAGTTTTTCAAATTCAGGCCAGTCGGGCAGTTCCTGGCGTCTGGTCAACCGCACCAGCAGGGCGGTGCGAATGACCGCTTCGGCGTCAGGCTCGCAATCCTGCAGGTCGTCTGCCGACAGACCCAGTTGCTCGGCCAGCCACAATGCTGCTTGCACTACCACGGACGCGCGCTGGCGCGCGCTGAGTTCCGCGCGGACTTCAGCGTAGGGCGCCAGCGACCAGCGCGCTAATTGGGGAATGTGCCGATCAGCAAAGGCACCGCGCTCGTTCATGCCGAAATGGGTGTTTTGCGGCATGACGATCATTGCCTTGAGCAGGTCGGAGCCCGCCTTGGAGCGCGACAGCAAGGTGTTGTCGCGCAGCAGTTCGGCCGCATGGCGCAGGTCGCCCTGGCTCTCGTGCGCCAGATGCAAGCTGACCAGGTTGACCAGTCGCTCACGCGCTTTTTCCAGCTCGGGGCGCAAAAATTCACTGCCAAAGTAACGCGCAATCTGCACCATGCCCTTGGGCGCTTCTTCAGCCATGGCGTCGCGCTTGGCTTGACCGATCAGGCCGTGATCGATGCCGTAGCGCAGCGCTTTTTCAAAAAAAGGCCGGGCGTCAAAATGCGCGACAGCACCTGCTGAACGTGATGAACGGGACGGCATGCGCTAGATCGCCGACTCTTCGTCCGAGTCGAGCACCACCGGCGTGACCGTGCCCAGGTCGGTGTCACGCGTCTCGACCTTGCCGTCGTCGGGTTCCACATCGTCAGCGTCGAGCCCCAGCTCAAAGGCGCGTGCCTTAGCGCGCAGCACCACCAGCATCTCGATAAAGAGGTCGGGCATTTCGTAGCGCAACAGCCAGGCCATTTCCATCCAGTCCTGGTCGGCCACCTCGTCGTGTTCCAGCCTGGGGCGCGCCCAGGCGTTGGCACGCAGGTCGTCTTCGGGGACGATCTCGCCGTCGTCATCCGCTGCATCAAACGTGCCGGTGCGCGCGAACGCCTCAACCCGGCTCCATTTTTCTTCAAAGTAATCGGCCAGCGCCTCGCTGCCGCCTTCGAGGTCGCCGATGGTCGTCAAAAACGCCAGCGGGTCGCCACCCGCGCGAAAAATCACCGCGTTCATCATGCCGCGCAGGTGACTGCGGGTCAGGTCGCGGTATTGCTTTTCGATGACCACGGCACGGGCAAACTGCTCGGGCGTGAGCATCATGTTGATGATCGACGCCTTGGAGTCGTCGTACTCGCGGATCACCGCCAACACGTCCTTGGGCGGTAACTGCGCCAGCGCCTCCACCAGCGCGCCGTCGCCCTGCTGATCAGCCAGTTCCACCAGCGCCGATTCGGCACCAACGATGTCGCCAGCAGCAATCAGCGACTGTGTTTTTTCTATCAATGCCAAATGCTTCATCCCTGCCTACTCCTTGCGATCAAAACCCTGCTCTTCGAGCCAGTCGGCACCGGCCTGCTCGTGGTCCAGCTCGCCGGCGTCGGGGTCCTCGTCGGCGTCGAACTTGTCGCGACGCGCATCCTGCACTTGCAGTGCGTCGTCTTCCGACTGGTCGTCGCTGGCATGGGGGCTGCGCGTGGGCTTGTGGTACATGTATTCCAGCGCCACGGCCACCGTCATAAACCACGATCCGGTCGGCTCAGCCAGCAGCGGCGCGGCCAGCGCTTGCGCCCAGGGCTCGAGCTTGATGGCCTCTTGCAGGCTGTCCCAATCGGGCAAATCGTCAGAGTCCAGCGTCAGCAGATGGTCCATCACCGCAGGCGATTCAAAACGGAAACCGTCGTGGAAAACTACCGCCACCATCTCCGGCGCGGTCTCCATCATCTGCTGCAAAAATGCCATCTGGCTGCGCTTTTGCGCCAGCCGCTTGCGCAACACATCGCGCCCTTCAGAATCCGAGGCCAGATCATCCAGCTCGGCCTGGTAAGACGTGCGCAGGGTACGAAAAAAAGCGGACACGCTCATGACAATTCCTTCGCGTTAATTCAGGCGTTGACCACACGGGCAAAGTAGTCGTTCCAGATCACTCGCGCCGTATCGATCGGGCTATCGAGCAGATTGCGCTGCCGGTTGTCATCATAGGCTTTGCGCTTGTCGGGGTCTGACAGCACGTCGTACGCCTCCTGCACACGGCGAAAGCGCGCCGGCGCCTCAGGTGCTGCGTTGCGGTCCGGGTGGTGCAGCGACGCCTGCTGGCGAAAAGCTTTCTTGATGTCGGCCAGCGTAGCCGAGCTGCGCAGCCCGAGGGTGGCGTAATGGTCTTTGTGCATGGGAGGTGTAATTATCAGCGATGGTCAGGTGCTTGTGCATCGGCTGCTGGTGCCGGCACCATACCCAGCGCACCGGTACTGCAGCGGGCCACGCACACGCCGCAGCCACTGCATTGCTCCGAATCTTGCAACACGGCGCGCTTTCGCCAGTTGTGCGTTTCAAAGACAAACAAGCGCAGATCACACGCAGAAATGCAGCGCCCGCAACCCGAACAGCGCGCGGTGTCGATGTGGGCAACGGGGTGCCTGTGCGCAGTAAACGTGTCCGTTGCAGTCACACCAAATCCAGAAAATCAAAGATAGCGTCCAGGTGCTCGGCGTAGTCGCTCAGGCCGTGGTCGCCCGCGGGCAACAGCTTGATGGCCGCGCCAGCAAAATGCGCGGTCATCTCGCGCCAGTCAAGCAGCTCGTCGCCTTTGGCGATCAGCGCGTAATAGCGTTCGGGACGCGTGATCTGATCCAGCTCCATCGTCGCCATTTCGTCAACGTGCGCGGGTTCGAGCACAAAGTGCTGACTGCTGTCATGCCACAACGCGTGCTCGCCCAGGTGCGGCCGCAGGTCACGCGCCGGGCGTACCGCCGGGTTGAGCAGCACCGCCTTGCAACCCAGTTTCTCGGCCAGCCAGGCGGCGTAGAACCCACCCAGCGACGAGCCCATGATCGCCATGGTGTCTGCTGGCCAGCGCGCCACCGACTGCAAAACTGCGTCCATGGCTTGCCGCGGCGACGCCACCAGCTGCGGGCACAGCCAGGTGACGCCCGGGTGGCGCCGCGCCACGACGTCAGCCGTCAGCCGCGCCTTGGCCGACGCGGGTGACGAGAGAAAGCCGTGCAGGTATAACAAGTGGGTCGTCCTCATACGTTCATCATAAGGGCCGCACGGGTATGGGACAGACGTTACGATGAAGCCCCTTTGCGCAACGCTGGAGAATTTGCATGATTGACCTCTACACCGCCGCCACGCCCAACGGCCACAAAGTGTCTATTGCGCTGGAAGAACTGGGCCTGCCCTACACGCTCAAGGTGCTCGACCTAGCCGCGGGTGAACAAAAGCAACCGGCTTTTCTGGCGATCAACCCCAACGGCCGCATTCCAGCCATCGTCGACCACGACGAGGACGATTTTTCGGTGTTCGAGTCGGGCGCCTGCCTGATCTATCTGGCCGAAAAAACCGGCCAACTCATGCCCAGCGACCGCAAGGGTCGCTCTCGCGTGCTGCAATGGCTCATGTTCCAGATGGGCGGCGTTGGCCCCATGATGGGCCAGGCCAACGTGTTTTACCGCTACTTCCCCGAGAAGATCCAAAGCGTGATCGACCGCTACCAGGGCGAGAGCAAACGCCTGTTTCGCGTGCTCGACACTCACCTGAGAGACCAAGAGTTCCTGGCCGGAGACTATTCCATCGCCGACATCGCCAACTGGGCCTGGGTGCGTACGCACCGCTGGTCCGGCGTGGAGATCGACGATTTGCCGTACCTCAAACGCTGGCGCGATCAGATTCGCGGGCGCCCCGCCGTGCAGCGCGGCATTGAGCGCCCACCCTCAAGCATTGATTCGCGCGTGGACGACCCCGAAAAAGCCAGGCAATTTGCCGAAAATGCCCGCAAAATGCTGGAGCAAGGCCAGTCCAAAACCAAAGGCGTTTGACAATGAAACTCTATACCGCACCGCGCGCGCCCAACCCCCGGCGTGTGACCATGTTCATGGTCGAAAAAAACATCACCAACATTGATCTGGTCAATGTCGACCTCAACGCGCAGGAACACAAGGGCGAGGCCTACCGCGCCAAAAGCCCGCTGGCCAAGGTGCCCGCGCTGGAGCTCGACGACGGCCGGGTGTTGACCGAAACCCGCGCCATTTGCACCTATCTGGAAGGGCTGTACCCTGAACCCAACTTGATGGGCAACAGCTTTGAAGAACGCGCGTTCATTGAAATGGCCGACCGGCTGGTGGAGTGGAACCTGATGCTCGGCATTGCCAACAGCGTGCGCCACACGCACCCGGGTCTGGCGGTGCTGGAACAGCCCCAGTTTGCCGACTTTGGCCAGTCACAGGCGCTAAAAGTCGTCGTCATCGCACAGTGGTTCGACCAACTGCTGCAACACCAGCCGTGGCTGGCCGGCGAGCGCTTCACCATTGCCGACATTACCGCTTTTTGCGCGATCGAATTTGCCAGGTTGATGAAGTTCAACGCCGGCAAACAGGGGCTGACTGCATTGCAGGCCTGGCGCGACCGGGTCGCCGAGCGCGCCAGCGCGCGGGCCTCATGACGGCGTGATTTGCGCCAGCCACTGCTGCAGGTTGGCAAACACCTGGGCGCGCGCCGGTGGCGCAGACAGCACCAGGTCGTGAATGCCATCGTGAATTGACACGCACTGCACCTTCGGGCCCAGCTTGGGGGCCAGACGCACCATGTCAGCCACGTCGAGCACAACGTCAGCGTGCATCGCCTCGTCGCACCAGACTTTGGGCCAGGCGCTGCGCTCGGCGTGCATCAGCAACACCGGGCAAGTGATGTTGAGCCCGCGAGCCACCTGGGCGTGCGCCAGCGCAATGGCCCGCAACCAGCCAGCGTGCACAGGGAAACCCTCGATCGGCTTCCACTTTGTCTCATAGCGCCAAGTGCCGTGGTGATCGGCGTGCAAGCTCTCGCCATACACCGTGGACAGCCCGGGCAGACGCAGGTGCGGTGCAAAAGCGCCGATCGACGCGCCCCACGACTGAAAAGTTGTCTTTTGCCAATGCGGTATGTTCATGTCAAAAAACGGGCTGTTCAAGAACACCGCGTTCACCGCCGCACGCCGTCGGCCCCGGTGCGCGTGCAACGCGGCGACCAGACCGCCGGTCGAGTGGCCGTTGACCAACAGCCAGTCGACGCCTTGCTGTTGAAGGAGCACGTCGATGGCGACGTCCACATCCTCCAGGTATTCGTTGATGTCACCGGTGTAGCAGGGTAACTGGTGCGCCCGCAAGGAGCGGCCGTGGCGACGCAGGTCGACCGCGTAAAAGTGTAGCCCCTGCGCGTTGTAAAAGTCGGCCAGGTGGGTCTGAAAGAAATAGTCGACAAAACCGTGCACGTACAACACCGCCTTGCCCGCGCTGGGCTCAGGGCAGCGCCGACGCACCAGCACCAGTTCAACGGGGCCGTCGGGTGCAGTCAGATCGGTGAGTGTGGTCTGCTCAAAGCCGGGCAGCAGGTCGGGCGTCCAGATCAGGTTCAAGTTCGGCATTGATCATTCAACTTGAAAAAAGCAAGCGGTTGTTCTGTTATGGCAGTCATTATCGACGGCAAAATATTGCCATGAACAATCCCCAACCTATCACGCTCAATGGCCAACCCATTGCTGGCGACAAGTCCCCGCTGATTTGCACCCCGCTGGTGGGACGCACGCGGGAAGACATTCTGGCTGAGCTGACTGTGGTGATCCCCAAAAGGCCAGACGTGCTTGAATGGCGTGTTGACTTTTTCAAGCAAATTGGCGACACAGCCGCCGTGATTGCTGCGGCAAGTGCTATTAAAAAAGAAGCTAACGGGGTGCCGCTGCTGTTTACCCGCCGCTCGATCATTGAAGGCGGCGAGGTCATTACCCTGACCGAAGCGCAGGTGATTGCCCTATACCAGGCTGTCTGTGCGTCCGGGTGCGTCGATCTGATCGACTATGAAATGGCCAACGACATGGCCCACATCGGACAGATACGTGACGCGGCCAAAACCAACGGCGTCCAACTGGTGCTGTCGTTTCACAACTTCTCTTGCACTCCGGAGCCAGGCGCAATCGCCGCCAAGTTCCTGCAAGCGGAGCAACTCGGCGCCGACGTCGCCAAGGTGGCGGTCATGCCGAAAGACCTGGACGATGTGCTGACACTGCTCGCCGCCACCCGCTCGGCCAGCAAAACGCTGCGCATCCCGCTGATCAGCATGGCCATGGGGCCGCTGGGCGCCGTCACCCGGCTGGTGGGTGGCGTGTTTGGCTCGTCACTGACCTTTGCAGTCGGGGCCAGCAGTTCGGCGCCGGGTCAGATTCCCATTGAAGACATTAGATTGGTGCTGACAGTTTTGCAGCAATCAATGCAAGGCAGGTAAACGCCCTGCCTGCTGCCTGACGTGGTTGGTAATTGAGCACGATCAGCAAGTGTTCTGCTGAAATTCTGGGGCTCACGATGACCGATTTCGTTGTCAGCGCTGTTCAGGACGGAGCACAAAGAACCATTGAACAATCCGAGGTCATCCGATTATCGTTGGCTGATCAGCCGTGCTTCGCAAAGGCGCTGCTGAATCCACCTGAGGCCGCACCAGCCATGAGGCGTGCCTTTGCCAAACATGCTGAGCTCTTGAAACTTTGATGAACAGCGCCCCGTTATGTTGCCCAGCTTGAGAGCAACCATGAGCAATCAGCACTTCATAGTGGTTCGGAGCCACCGGACAGCTATTTCAACCATCAAGTCACGCAGGACGTTCGTCGCCGGGTGACAGCTTGTTATGTCGCACTGACCGAACATCGGCGAATTACGGGCTATTGCACGCTGGCATCAGCTTCATTCCTGCTTTCAGACTTGCCCGCGGCGTTGAGCAAAAAGTTACCACGCGATCCAAACTTCCAGCGATACGAATGGGGTACCCGGCCGTTGACAAGGAATTCAAGGGAGTGGAATTAGGCGGCGCGTTATTGGCTGATGCCTTGACCCGTTCCATGCGCTCCGAGATTGCGGCATCGAGTTGCCGAACCAATCGTTGCAATTGTTTTTGCCGTTCGCGACGGTAGCGAGTGTTGCGCCACTGAAGTGCCTTCAAACTCCCGAGATACCAATAGCTGAAAGTTCTGAAGCTAATGAAGCGCCCGAACATCTTCACCATTCAACGATGCATGAGCCATGGATTCAAAGGTCAAGGAGCTGCTTGACTTGGTAAAACTCGACATCTGACATGGGCCAGAGGCCAATACTCGAATGTGAAGCTGGCTAAAAACACGCGGGCCGGTTGCACCACCGGTGGACACTGGTGCGGCTGGCGGGGATCGAACCCACGACCCTCGGCTTCGGAGGCCGATACTCTATCCACTGAGCTACAGCCGCAACGCTGACCAAGACCAATCGTTGGGCGACGGCTTGATCTGTGGATTGTAGGGGGTTTCGATAGCCCGACCCTATAATTCCGGCCCAGCTTCCCACCCACATTTCCGAGTCCAAAATAACACCATGAGCGAACACCACACTTCGACTAGCCACGACGCCCACGCAGACGCAGGGCCCAGCTTGCTCAAGAAAATCAGCATCGTTGTAGCCTTGTTGGTGGCGCCAGTTGCCATCGTCATGAGCCTGATCAACCAGTACAAGGTGGCTGACGGCAATGGTGGTGCCTCCCCCATGACCGAAGAGGCGATTGCCGGGCGCATTCAAAAAGTAGGCATGCTGTCGATGGGTGAATCCAAGCGCGAGTTGAAAACGGGCGAAGAAGTTTTCAAGGCGCAATGCACCACCTGCCATACCGCTGGCCTGGTTGGTGCGCCCAAGTTTGCTGACGCGGCTCTGTGGGCGCCGCGCATTAAGACGGGTTATGAAGCGCTGTTGAACTCGGCCCTCAAGGGCAAGGGCAACATGACGCCGCAAGGGGGAGGCGCTTTCTCTGACTACGAAATCGCCCGCGCTGTCGTCTACATGGCTAACGCAGCTGGCGCTTCTTTCGCTGAACCAGCAGCACCTGCTGACGCTGACGCTCCAGCCGCTGAGGTGGCTGCATCAGCGGCCAAATAATAGTGCTCAATTTGAGCACTAGACCTTTTAAAACAAGCGCCGGTAGCTACTTTTTATAGAGCAATTTCGGGCTTTTTACAAAGCCAAATAGCGCTGGCAGTTGGGCTTGCTCAACGTTTTGAGGCCGCCATTGCCCTTGCTCTACCGCGTCCGCCGCCAAACCCATGTCCTGGGTGTGCACCAGACCCAAACCGGTATCAGCCAACAGGTAGAGCAGTCCGTGTTCGTCAAGCAGGCAACGCTGTAACTGCGCGCCACGGCCCATGTGGTCCAGCACTGAAAAATCTGCTTGTACGCGCCAAATCAGCGGTGTGGTTTGCAGTTCCACGTAGACCCGCTGCGGACCATTTTGAAAATACCAACACCCGCCTGCATCGGGCGCGTAGTTGCGGCCAATAAATTCCATCAGGCCACGGTGTTCCAACCGTGCGCCTTTGGCGCCGGGGACGCCACTGGTAAAGGCCCCTGCTGCTTGCGCGCGGTCGTCACGCAAGTACCAGTCGCCACGCGCGTCCAGCGCCAGCCAGTCGCAGCACGCCGGTACGTTGGGCCACTTGGCCATGGCCTGTTTGACGATGTCATCCACGGGAACCTCCTGCATTGATCAACCAGCCGCCCACGCGTTGCGCCAAGGTCTGCAAGTGGCCTGGCGGCCAGCCAGCGGCAAAACCGACGTGCCCGCCCTGGCGCGGTTGCCACAGCGTGACGCAGTCGCCGACCCGCGCCGCCACCGGCAGGCTGGCCGCAGGCACAAACGGGTCGTTGCGCGCGTTGAGTATCAGCGCAGGCACCCTGATACGCGCCAAGTGGGGCTTCGCAGACGCACGCCGCCAGTAGTCCTCGGTATTGCTGAAGCCATGCAGGGGCGCTGTGAATACGTTGTCAAAGTCGTACAAGTCGTGCGCTGCGTGCAGCGCCTGTGCATCAAACAAACCCGGGTACTGCGCCAGCTTTTGCAGCGCCCGGGGCTTCATCGTGGCCAGGAATCGCCGGGTATAGACCTGCCGGTTGAAACCGCGCCCAATGGCGCGCCCGCTGGCCCGCAAGTCCACCGGCGCGCAAATGCTGGCCACCGCGTCAACCGTTCGCCCCGCCTGCGCGCCGGCTTCTTCGGCCCAGCGCAACAGTGCATTGCCACCCAACGAAACACCCACCACCAGCATAGGACCCGTGTGGCGGGCACGCAAGCGCTGCAGGATCCAGCCTATTTCTTCAAAGTCGCCCGAGTGGTAGGCGCGCGGCGCGCGGTTGATTTCGCCGCTGCAGCCGCGAAAGTGGGGCACCACAAAGCCCAGGCCATGGGCTCGTGCCCACGCGGCAAAAGCCAGCGCGTAGTGGCTCTGCGACGACCCCTCCAGCCCATGAAACAGCACCAGCAGGGTGTCAGACGGCGTGCCTTGTAACCAGTCCAAATCGATAAAGTCGCCATCGGGTGTGTCCCAGCGCTCTCGGCGGTAAGCCACGGTTTCGACGCCTTGCGTGGGCAGCACTGGCCGCGACCACAATGCCGGCCAGATGGTTTGCGCGTGACCACCAGGCAACCACCATGGCGCTACGTAATGCATAGCTATCTGCGCTTCAAAGGTATTGGCTAGAGGGCAATTCAGTGCAGCACATGGGGCACCTCGGTAATGTCTGGCGCCTCTTGCAAGGAGCCCGGACTGACATGGTGCGCCACCAGTCGCCAGCCCTGCGCTGTCTTGTGATAAACGTTGGTTGCAATGGCAAAGGCCTCAACCGGGCCTTCGTTGGTGAGGATTTCAATGCGCTCGCGCACGCTGTGCACAGCGCTGGTCATCGATTCAATTTTCCGCAACGCCTCAATGCGCACACGCACGTTACCATTGCTGAACACCGACTCAAAAGCCGAACGCACCGCCCCCAAGCCGACCAGGCGGGGCCCACCGGGATGAATGCAGACGACTTCGTCCTCGTCGGCCCAGCATGACATCAAGCGTTCGATATCGCCGGCCTGCATGGCTTCGTAAAAAATAGCTTCGGTTTCGTCTGCCGAGCCGCCGAAGTTAGCCGACGATTTGCGTGCTTTGGACATGGGTAGTAGTGAAATCAGTTAATCCCGATTTTGCCGTGATTGCAAAGACCCGGCGACAGCGCACGATTCGGCGCCGCAGCCCGTTCATTTCTTTGCCAGCAGCACGATCTGCGTGGGCGTGCTGTGATACCGTAACTCCCTTTGCAACTGGAGGTCAGAATGAAACGCTGGTTTTGGATGTTGGCGGCCGTGCTGCTGCTCAGTGGCTGCGGCTACAACGATTTTCAACGGCTGGACGAACAAACCAAGTCGGCTTGGAGCGAGGTGCTCAACCAGTACCAACGCCGTGCCGATCTGGTGCCCAACATCGTCGCCACTGTCAAGGGCGAGGCCAACTTCGAGCAGGAAACACTGACCAAGGTGATCGAAGCGCGCGCCAAAGCCACCTCGATTCAGGTGACGCCCGAGACGCTTAACGACCCACAGGCATTCAGCAAATTCCAGGCGGCGCAGGGCGAGTTGGGCTCGACGCTGAGCCGCCTGATGGTCACGGTGGAACAGTACCCTAACCTCAAGGCGAACCAGGGTTTTAGTGACCTGCGTGTTCAACTCGAGGGCACCGAGAACCGCATCACCGTAGCGCGCAACCGCTATATCCGGGCAGTGCAAGACTACAACGTGCTGGCGCGCAGCTTCCCCAGCAACCTGACTGCCATGGTCTTCAGCTACAAGCCCAAGGAAAACTTCTCGGTGCAAAATGAATCAGCCATCTCGGCGCCGCCCACGGTGGACTTCAACAAGAAATGATGATCTGGCTGGCCCGCGTTTTTACCGCGTGGGCACTCTTTTTGGGCTTGGCGCAGGCGCAGCTGGCGGTGCCGGCCTTGACCGGCCACGTCGTCGACAGTGTCGGCGTGCTGCAGGACGGCCCGCGCCAGGCACTTGAAGCCAAGCTCGCCGCATTTGAGCAGACCAAAGGCTCGCAAGTGGTGGTGCTGGTGGTACCAACCACGCAGCCCGAGGACATTGCCAGCTACGCCAACCGGGTTGGCAATACCTGGAAGATTGGCCGCAAGGCGGTGGGAGACGGCGTGCTGCTGATCGCGGCTGTGAATGACCGCAAGCTGCGCATTGAGGTGGCCAAAACGCTCGAAGGTGCGATCCCCGACCTGGCCGCCAAGCGCATCATCGACCAAAGCATCACGCCTTACTTTCGGCAGGGCGATTACGCCGCGGGTTTGAACGTTGGCACCGACCAGATCATGGCACTCATCAAGGGCGAGGCGCTGCCCGAGCCCCCACTGCGACAGGGCGCACGTGACAGCGGCAAAGCAGGGTTTGACTGGACCGAGTTTGCCGTATTCATGTTTTTTGCTGTGCCGGTGCTTGGCACCGTGGTCAAAAACATTTTTGGCTCGCGCCTGGGCTCGCTGTTGGCAGGCGCTTTTGCCGGCGGCATGGCGTTTTGGTTGACTACCAGTCTGCTAATTGCTGGTGCAGCGGGCGTTGCCGGACTGCTGTTTACGCTGCTGTCCAACAGCGCCCCACCGCGCCGGAATGGCTACGGCGGTGGCTTTGGCAGCGGAAACGGAGGCGGACACGGAGGCGGCTTCGGCGGCGGCGGTTTCAGCTCGGGTGGTGGTGGCGATTTTGGAGGCGGTGGCGCCTCAGGAGGCTGGTAATGCTGACCAAGTTAACGCGGCTGTTCAAGCACCGCTGGCGAGGCGACGCTTTGCGCCAGCAGGTGCCCTCGGACTTGTTGAAACGGCTGGCGCAAGAAGTGCAGCACAGCGAGCGCCAGCACAGTGGCGAAATCCGCATCGTGGTCGAAGCAGGCTTGCCTTTTAGCTACCTGTGGCGTGACGACGCGCTGGCGAACATCCTGCGGGATCGGGCGCTGGCGCTATTTGGCAAGCTACGCGTCTGGGACACCGAACACAACAACGGCGTGCTGATCTACCTGCTGCTGGCCGAGCGCCGCATTGAAATCGTCGCCGACCGTGGGCTCAACAGCCAGGTCGACGTCGGCGCTTGGCAACAGTTGCTTGAATCGATGCGTGGCGCCTTCCAGGCGGGAAACTTTGAGCGCGGCTTGATGCAAGCCGTACAGCGGGTTTCCGCGCTGTTGATCACACACTACCCGCTTCAGGAAGGGCAGCATAATCCCAACGAACTGCCGGACGCGCCGGTGATGCGCTGACCACCCACCACGGTTGGGAAACAAATACAAAAAAACCCGCACTTGCGGGTTTTTTCTCGGCAAACGCAGCGTCAATAACTTACTTTTTACCGCGGTATTTACGCAATGCGGCAATCTGTGCCGCCATGACGGCCAGTTCCGACGTGGCTTTGGCCAGGTCGAGGTCGGTCTTGGCGTTCTTGATGGCTTCTTCGGCCAGGCGCTTGGCCTCGTTGGCCTTTTCGTCGTCGAGGTCCTTGCCACGGATAGCGGTGTCAGACAGGACGGTCACGCCGGTTGGCTGCACTTCAAGAATGCCGCCAGCGACAAAGACAAACTCTTCCGAGCCGTCGGCCATCTCAATGCGCACCGAGCCCGCCTTGATGCGGGTAATCAGGGGCGTGTGGCGCGGGTAAATGCCCAGTTCGCCGGCCTCACCAGGCAACGCGACAAAACGCGCTTCACCTGAGAAGATCGACTCTTCGGCGCTCACCACATCAACGTGGATGGTGTTCATGGATTAAACCTTTTTCGCCTTTTCAAACGCTTCGTCGATGGTACCGACCATGTAGAAGGCCTGCTCCGGCAGGTGATCGCACTCGCCAGCCACAATCATCTTGAAGCCGCGGATGGTCTCGGCCAGGCTGACATACTTGCCCGGCGTGCCGGTAAACACTTCGGCCACATGGAACGGCTGCGACAGGAAACGTTGAATCTTGCGGGCACGCGCCACAGTGAGCTTGTCTTCAGGGGCCAATTCGTCCATGCCCAAGATGGCAATGATGTCGCGCAACTCTTTGTAGCGTTGCAGCGTGCCTTGCACCGCACGGGCGGTTTCATAGTGATCCAGGCCGACCACGTTCGGGTCGAGTTGGCGGCTGGTCGAGTCCAACGGGTCCACAGCGGGGTAAATACCGAGCGAAGCGATGTCGCGGCTCAGCACCACGGTGGAGTCCAAGTGGGCGAAGGTGGTGGCAGGCGACGGGTCAGTCAAGTCGTCGGCTGGCACGTAAACGGCCTGGATGGACGTGATGGAGCCAACCTTGGTCGAGGTAATACGCTCTTGCAAGCGGCCCATTTCTTCGGCCAGCGTCGGTTGGTAGCCCACGGCAGAAGGCATACGCCCCAACAGCGCGGACACTTCGGTACCGGCCAGGGTATAACGGTAGATGTTGTCGACAAAGAACAGCACATCCTTGCCTTCGTCGCGGAACGACTCGGCGATGGTCAGACCGGTCAGCGCCACGCGCAGACGGTTACCCGGAGGTTCGTTCATCTGGCCGTAGACCATCGACACTTTGGATTCGCCCAGGTTGTCCTTGTTGACCACACCGGAGTCCATCATTTCATGGTAGAAGTCGTTGCCTTCACGGGTACGCTCACCGACACCAGCGAACACCGACAAGCCGCTGTGCGCCTTGGCGATGTTGTTGATCAATTCCATCATGTTCACGGTCTTGCCGACACCGGCACCGCCGAACAGGCCGACCTTGCCGCCCTTGGCGAACGGGCAAACCAGGTCAATCACCTTGATACCGGTTTCGAGCAGCTCTTGAGATGGGCTCAACTCGTCATAGACCGGCGCTTTGCGGTGAATCGACATATGCAAGGCGGCGTTGACCGGACCGCGCTCGTCGATCGGGTTGCCCAGCACGTCCATGATGCGGCCCAGCGTGGCAGTACCCACAGGCACCTGAATCGAATTGCCGGTGTTGGACACCATCAAGCCACGGCGCAAACCGTCAGAAGAGCCCAGCGCAATGGTACGGACAATGCCGTCACCCAACTGCTGCTGCACTTCGAGTGTCAGGCTGGAGCCATCGAGCTTGAGCGCGTCATAAATATGGGGCATGTGGTCACGCGGAAACTCCACGTCAACCACAGCGCCGATGCACTGAACGATCTTGCCTTGGACGGCAGCGTTGGTGTTTGCTTGAGCCATTTGCTTGTTGCTCCAATAAATTTAAATCTTGCTAATTCGCCAGGATGACATCAGGCTGCGATTGCCGCCGCACCCGACACGATTTCCGACAATTCTTTGGTAATGGCGGCCTGGCGGGTCTTGTTGTAAACCAACTTGAGTTCACCAATCACATTGCCCGCGTTGTCCGTTGCAGCCTTCATGGCGACCATGCGCGCGGCGTGTTCTGAGGCCATGTTCTCGGCGACGGCCTGAAAAACCAGCGCTTCGACGTAACGCACAATCAAATCGTCGATGACCGACTGCGCGTCGGGCTCGTAAAGGTAGTCCCAGCCGTGCTTTTGGCCGGTGGCGGCTTCACTGGCGCGGGCGTCTTCTTTCATTTGCACAGCACTCAAGGGCAGCAACTGTTCCATCACCACCTCTTGCTTCATCGTGTTGATGAAACGGGTATAAGTGAGGTAAACGGCGTTGAGTTCGCCCTTGGCGTAGGCGTCCAGCAACACTTTGACCGGGCCGATCAGTCGTTCCAGATGCGGCCGGTCACCCAGCTGCGTCACCTGAGCAACCACCTTGGCACCGATGCGGTTGAGAAAACCCAAGCCCTTGTTGCCTACCGCCACAGCCTGGACATTGACATCCTGACCTTGCAGGTCACGCAGCATATTGGTGACACCGCGCAGCACGTTGGTGTTCAGACCGCCACACAACCCCTTGTCGGTGGTGACCACGATCATGCCGGCCGACTTGGCGTCATTGCGCTTCATGAACGGGTGCACGTACTCGGGGTTGGCGTGGCCCAGGTGGGACGCAATGTTGCGCACTTTCTCAGCATACGGCCGAGCGGCGCGCATACGATCTTGGGCTTTACGCATCTTGGAGACAGAAATCATCTCCATGGCCTTGGTGATCTTCTTCGTGCTTTCAAAGTTGGCGATCTTGCCGCGTATTTCCTTGCCGGTTGCCATATCAGTCTCCTAATCTAGTTGAGGTGACTTCAGGCAAACGTTTTCTTGAACGCAGCGACAGCGGTGTTGAGTTCGGCTTCGGCGTCTTTGTCCATGGCGCGGGCAGCTTCCAGTTTGGCGAGCAGCGCAGCGTGCTTGTCCTTCAGGTAGCCGTGCAGACCGTGTTCAAACGACAGCACCTTTTTCAGGTCAACATCGTCCAGATAACCTTTATTCACGGCAAACAGCGTCGCGGCCATGATGGAAATCGGATACGGGCTGTACTGCGGCTGCTTGAGCAACTCGGTCACGCGGGCACCACGGTCGAGCTGCTTACGGGTCGCTTCGTCCAGATCAGAGGCAAATTGGGCGAACGCGGCCAGCTCGCGGTACTGCGCCAAGTCGGTACGGATACCACCAGACAATGCCTTGATCAGCTTGGTTTGCGCGGCACCACCGACACGAGACACCGAAATACCGGCGTTGATGGCGGGGCGGATACCAGCGTTGAACAACGAGGTTTCCAGGAAGATCTGGCCGTCGGTAATCGAGATCACGTTGGTCGGCACAAACGCAGACACGTCACCGGCTTGCGTTTCAATGATCGGAAGGGCGGTCAACGAACCGGTCTTGCCTTTGACCGCACCCTTGGTGAAGTCTTCAACGTACTTGGCGTTGACGCGCGCGGCGCGTTCGAGCAAACGGCTGTGCAAATAGAACACGTCGCCAGGGTAGGCTTCACGGCCTGGTGGGCGGCGCAACAGCAAAGATACCTGGCGGTAAGCCACCGCTTGTTTGGACAGGTCGTCGTACACGATCAGGGCGTCTTCGCCACGGTCACGGAAATATTCGCCCATCGTACAGCCAGAGTAGGCGCTGACGTACTGCATGGCAGCCGATTCAGAAGCGGTAGCGGCCACCACAATGGTGTATTCCATGGCGCCAGCTTGTTCCAGCGCGCGCACCACGTTCTTGACGCTGGAGGCTTTTTGGCCGATGGCGACGTAAACACAGGTCATGTTCTGACCCTTTTGGTTGATGATCGCATCAATGGCCACCGCGGTCTTGCCGGTCTGCCGGTCACCAATGATCAATTCGCGCTGACCACGGCCGATCGGCACCATCGAGTCAATCGACTTCAGACCGGTTTGCATCGGCTGGTCAACGGACTGGCGTGCGATCACACCCGGCGCAACTTTTTCAATCACGTCGGTCATCTTGGCGTTGATCGGGCCTTTGCCGTCGATCGGCTGGCCCAGTGCATTGACCACGCGGCCTTTGAGCTCGGGACCCACCGGCACTTCCAGAATGCGACCGGTGCACTTGACCGTATCACCTTCGGAGATGTGTTCGTATTCACCCAAAATCACCGAGCCCACCGAGTCACGCTCAAGGTTCAGCGCCAGGCCATAGGTGGGTTGGCCGTCAGAGCCCGCCGGGAATTCAAGCATTTCGCCCTGCATCACTTCGGACAAGCCGTGAATGCGGCAAATGCCGTCGGTCACCGTGACGACCGTGCCTTGGTTGCGCACGTCGCTGCTGGCAGACAAGCCTTCGATACGGCTCTTGATGAGTTCAGAAATTTCTGCGGGATTGAGTTGCATGACTCTTTCCTTCTTTCATTAATTGGGCCAACGCTTGGGGCAGAGCCTCAAGCCGTCAAAGCCACTTTCATTTGTTCCAGACGGGCCTTGACGGATGTGTCAAGAACTTCGTCACCTATGACCACCCGGATGCCACCGATCAGCTCAGGCTGCAGCACCACCGAGACGTTGAGCTTGCGGCCAAACTTGCGCTCGAGCACCTCTGCCGTCTGCGCCAGCGCCGCACCTTCAATGGCAAAAGCGCTGTAAACCACCGCGTCAGAGGTGCCGCTTTGGGCGTTCACCAACGCGCGAAACTGCGCAGCAACTTCTGGCAAAAAGGCCAGTCGATTGTTGGCAATGACGGCACGCAAAAAGTTTTGCGCGTGATCGTCCAGCGTCGACTTGACGACACCGCGGATCACCCCGTAGACCTGCTCAGCGGTGGCTTGGGGGCTATCGGCAAACTGCAGCAACTGGGGCTCAGCGGCAACACCAGCCAGCTCATCGAGCCAGCCCAGCACAGCCTTGGGGTCTGACGCACTGGCTTTGAACAGGGCTTCAGCGTAGGGACGGGCAATAGTGGCAAGTTCGGCCATGGTGTTCTCTTAAAGCTCGGTCTTCAGGCGGCTGAGCAAGTCGGCGTGGACGCCAGCGTTGACTTCCTTGCGGAGAATCTGCTCGGCACCCTTGACCGCCAGCGTGGCCACTTGCTCGCGCAAGGCCTCGCGCGCCTTGACGGCTTGCTGCTCGGCTTCGGCTTTGGCGGCGGCAACGATCTTGACGCCTTCTTCTGCAGCCTTGGCTTTCGCTTCTTCGATGATCGTCAGGGCACGACGCTCGGCGTCCGCCAAACGGCTTGCGGTCTCGGTGCGCGACTTGGCCAACTCGGCTTCGACCCGCTGGTTGGCGGACGACAGCTCGGCACGGGCCTTGTCAGCAGCGGCCAAACCGTCTGCGATTTTCTGAGCGCGTTCATCAAGTGCTTTGGCAATTGGTGGCCATACGAATTTCATCGTAAACATCACCAGCAGGAAAAACACCGTGAGCTGCGCGAAGAATGTTGCGTTAATACTCACAACAAAACCTCTCTAGATCAGTGAAAGGTGAAAAGGGCTTACTTCAACACGAACGGGTTGGCGAAGGCAAACATCATCGCGATACCGACACCGATCAGGAACGCAGCATCAATCAGGCCAGCCAGCAAGAACATCTTGGTTTGCAATTCGTTCATCAACTCGGGTTGACGTGCTGCAGCTTCGAGGTATTTGCTACCCATGATGCCGATACCGATACAGGCACCGATAGCACCCAGACCAATGATCAAACCAGCGGCCAGTGCCACAAAACCGAGAACGTTTTCCATTAAAAGCTCCTATGGATTCAAGTTGAAAAGAAAAAACTACTGACAAACCGACAAAAACAAACTCAATGGTGATCGTGCGCCTGGCCCACGTAGACCAGTGTCAGCATCATGAAAATGAACGCTTGCAGAGCCACAATCAAAATGTGAAAGATGGCCCAGCCGGTGCCCGCAAGCACATGCCCAAACCACAGCGCAATCCCGGTGGCCGAACCAAAGCCGACCGCACCCATCAGCGCAATCAGCATGAACAACAACTCGCCCGCGTACATGTTGCCAAACAACCGCATGCCGTGCGACACCGTCTTAGCGGTGAACTCAATCATCTGCATGGCAAAGTTCAGCACACCCAAAATGAGCGCCAGCACCGGATTCTTACTGGTACCAAACGGCGCGGTAACGAGTTCGTGCACCCAGCCGCCGGCACCCTTGATCTTGATGTTGTAGTACAGACAAACCAGTAACACCGAGGTCGACATGGCCAACGTGGTCGACAAGTCGGCCGTTGGCACAACGCGCATGTAAGCATGGTGCGGGTCTCCACCCATAGCGGCGTAAATAGCTTCCCAGGCCAGCGGAATCAAGTCCACCGGCAAGAAGTCCATTGAATTAAGCAAGAAAACCCAGACGAAGACGGTCAGCGCCAGCGGGCCGACGAATTTGCGCGACTCGGCATTGTGAATGATGCCCTTGGCCTGGGTGTCAACCATCTCAAGCAGAATCTCAACGGCCGCCTGCATGCGACCCGGCACACCCGAAGTAACCGTTTTGGCGACGCGCCACATCACAAACAAACCCAGCACACCCAGCAGCAGCGCCCAGAAGATCGAATCCAGATTAAACACCGACATGTCAATCACACCAGACTGTTTACCCGTCTGCAAGTGTTGCAAGTGGTGGCCAATGTACTCACCAGCGGTGGGACCGTGTTGCACAGCGTGTTCTTCAGCAGCCATCAGTTACTCTTTGATCAGTTACTTTTGCCGTTAAGCATTAACCCGCACCGGCAGCGCTTTGCGTCTGAACGCCAGCGCCAGCCAATACACCTTGAGGGTGACAACCAGGCCGACCAGCATGGCCGGCCAACTCAAATCAGTCACCCAACGATGCGCTGCCAACAGCAAGCCCACCGTCATCACAACTTTGACCAGCTCCCACAAAAAGAAGCTCATCACCGCGGTACCCACGTTTGCCTGCGCAAAACGACTTGTCAGGCCCCGGGCGAACAAAGCCGCCGGAACAACCACCGCCAACACACCACACGCCAGCGACTTGGCCACCGCTTCACCCAAGAAAACCCAAGTCAACAACACCGCCAGCAAACCAACGGCCAGCTGCCCTGCCACTACCCACCAAGGCGAAACGGCCGGATTGGCAGCTTTGACAGCTGCAATCTGCGCGGGAGTCAAGGGAACAATTTCATCTTCGGTTTCATCGAAACCGGAATCTTGAAAACCCAGCGGTGCTATTGTCCCCATTTACATTACGCCTACTTTACAGGCCGAGCCCAGTGAGTTCAGCCAGCGATTATACGTAGAAATCAGTCCAAAATTGACCCCCTTCATGCGATCGCAACCATTCATGACCACACCACCCACCGACCCACACACAACCTCACTCATCACTTACCCTTGTGCCTTTGCGATCAAGGTGATGGGTCTCAAGAACGAGCAACTGGTGGGCGCGATCACCCACATCGCCGAGCAATTTGACCCCGGCTTTGACGCCAGCACAGTGCAGCTGCGTCCAAGCAAGGGCGGCAATTACCTGGGCATCACAATCACCGTCAACGCGACCAGCCGCGAGCAGCTCGACGGTTTGTACCGCGCCTTATCGACGCATCCAATGGTCAAGGTGGTTTTGTAAAGCCCAACACATGAGTTCAGAAAATAATTGGAATCTGACCCCAATTTTTTTGGGCCGGATGCTGGCCTACGAGCCGACTTATGCGGCGATGCAGGACGTCACCGCTGCGCGTTCTGAAAACACGCCCGACGAGCTATGGGTTTGCGAGCACGCGCCGGTTTATACACAAGGGTTGGCAGGCAAAAAAGAGCACATCTTTAACCCTGGCAATATCCCTGTGGTGCAAACCAACCGTGGTGGGCAGGTGACGTATCACGGGCCAGGGCAGGTGGTGGCGTACCCGCTGCTGGACCTCAAACGCCGCGGCTATTTCGTCAAGGAATACGTCTACCGGATTGAAGAAGCAGTGATCCGCACGCTGCTGCACTTTGGCGTCACCGGGCATCGGGTGGCGGGAGCGCCGGGAATTTATATACGGCTGGACGACCCGGCAGGCCACGCGTTGCTGGCGCAGCGGCCGATGAAGTCGGCGCCGGGGGAAATGGGGTCAGATCCGGCCGCGCAGCGCAACGGCTCTGACCCCATTTCCCCCGACGGCCCCAATTTCACCGGCTTGGGCAAAATCGCCGCTTTAGGCATCAAGGTCAGCCGCAACTGCACTTACCACGGCGTGGCGCTGAACGTCGCGATGGACCTGGAACCCTACTCGCGTATCAACCCTTGTGGCTACCTGGGGCTGCGCACGGTTGACCTTTCTACAATCGGCGTTTTTGTCGGCTGGAAAGAAGTGGCAAACGTCTTCGCAAAGAAGCTCGCAGCTTACTTGTCACCATGAACGGTAGGTCATTACAAACAAAGTGAAGCACACCAGCGCACGCATTCGCATGGACTGCCTCGCTTCGCTCGCAGTGACGTCTGGGACGACGCCTTTCCTGCCAATGCAACGCCTATAGAGCACAACATGAACTCACCCACTGAAACCAAAACGGTCCGCGAAGCGCAAAGTGCCGAAAACTACGACGCCACGGCCAAGCAAAAGTCGGCCGCCAAGCTCTCGCGCATCCCGGTGAAAGTGGTGCCGGGCGAGATTCTTCGCAAACCCGAGTGGATTCGTGTCAAGGCAGGCAGCCCCAGCACCCGGTTTTACGAGATCAAGGACGTGCTACGTGCCAACAAGCTCGTCACCGTGTGCGAAGAAGCCAGTTGCCCCAACATCGGCGAATGCTTTGGCCACGGCACCGCTACCTTCATGATCATGGGTGACAAGTGCACCCGACGTTGCCCGTTTTGCGACGTCGGCCACGGCCGCCCCGACCCGCTGGACGCCAACGAACCGGTCAACCTGGCCAACACTATTGCCCAGCTCAAGCTCAAGTATGTGGTGATCACTAGCGTGGATCGCGACGACCTGCGCGACGGCGGGGCCGGGCATTTTGTGGCGTGCATCGAGCACATCCGCGCCCAGTCGCCACAAACGCAAATCGAGGTCTTGGTACCCGACTTCCGTGGCCGTGACGACCGGGCACTTGAGATTCTGAAAGCCGCGCCGCCGGATGTGATGAACCACAACCTGGAAACCATCCCGCGCCTGTACAAAGAAGCGCGCCCGGGCAGCGATTACCAGTTCAGCCTGAACCTGCTCAAAAAATTCAAGGCCCTGCACCCCGACGTGCCGACCAAAAGCGGCCTGATGGTCGGTCTGGGTGAGACCGACGACGAGATTCTGGCGGTGATGCGCGACATGCGCGCCCATGGCATCAACATGCTGACTATCGGCCAGTATTTGGCACCCAGCACCAGCCACCTGACGGTCAAGCGCTACGTGCATCCCGACGTGTTCAAAATGTTCGAGGCAAAAGCCTACGAGATGGGTTTCAGCCACGCCGCCGTCGGGGCTATGGTGCGTAGCAGCTACCACGCAGACCAGCAAGCCGGACACGCCATGGCATCGACCCAGGCCTGAACTGTTATTACTTTAATAGCTATTGGCGCAATAAATATAAGGACTAAAGGCCAATTTCATGACAACTTTTGACGTGCACCGTGGGCTCTGGCTGGACTTGCCTTCGGTGATGCGCGACGCGGACAGCGCCACCTACAGCCGAGCGCTGGAGCTGTACCGCAACCAGCGCGTGCTGACGCTGGACATCACCCCGGTCAAGAAAGATTGGCTGCTCGAAGGCCAGGTGCAAGGCACCCAGCGTGCGCCGTATTACGTTGAAGTTGACCTCAAGCGCAGCTTCAACGGCCAAGTCGTCAACTGGGACAGCGAATGCACCTGCCCGGTTGGCTACCAGTGCAAGCACGCGCTGGCCTTGATGATCAAGGCCGCCTACAAAGGCTGGCAATTGCTTGGCGACACCCAGGCCGCTGCGCTGCACAGCAGCAAGCCGCTCAGCGCCGAACAACAGGCCAAGCTGGCGCAAGAAGAAGCAGCGCGTCTGCAAGCCGCACAAGAACTCGAAGCCGAAAACCAGCTGGTGCGCTGGCTTGGCGAATTGGCACGCAGCCAGGGCAAAGCCGAAGACTCCCTGCGTGAATCCGCCGCGCCGCAAACCACCTGGCGCAAGCAGCCGGTGGAGCGCCCAGAGCAGTTTCTGTATTTGCTCTCGATTCAAAACCCGCAAGGCCCCAACCCGCAGCTGATGCTGGAGGTGGTCATCGCCTACATCAAGGTCAACGGCGGCTGGTCCAAAGCGCGCCAGCTCAAGTTCACGCCCGAGCGCGGTCAGCCGGTGTTTGACCAGGCCAGCGAGGGTGACCACGACGTGCTGCAACTCATGCGCGCCATGCCGACCGGCGTGAGCTACTACTACGGCTACAACACGCGCAGCAAGATTTCGCCCGAGGGAAGGTTTGGCGTCGAGTTGCTGCAAGCCGCCGCCAGCACCGGCCGCTTGTTCGAGGCGCAGCAGAACAACCAGCCGGGCGCCCTGTTGCAATGGGGGCCAGAACAAAAGCTGCAGTGGCAGTGGCACGAAGTCACGCCAACCAAAACCGGCCAGACCGGCTGGCTGCCACGCCCCAAATTTGATAGCAACAGCAGCAAACTATGCCTGAACAACCCCTTGTTTTACCTGGATGCGGCAGCAGGCTTGTGCGGTCTGGTCGACGCGCAGGGCATGAGCCTGGCGCAGGTGGCGTTGCTGCTCAAAACCCCTGCCCTGCAAGCGCAGGCGCTGAAAAAACACCAGGCCGATCTGGCAACGCACCTCGGGCCGGTGCCGTTGCCACCGGTGTTGGACGCACTGCCGCTGCTCAGCGGCTTGGTGCCCACGCCCTGTCTGAAGCTGCAGGTGGTGCCGGTCGACGAAATGCCGAGCAACGGGCTGGTGCTGGCGCACCTGACGTTTGACTACGCCGGTCACCGCGGCTGGTGGGTCGGCCAGGGCAACACCGTGCTGGTCAACGGCCCGGACGGTCGCACCATGCTGCAGCGCGACCCGCAAGCCGAGCTCGAAGCCATCATGCGCCTGCGCGACCTGGGCATGGGCAGCAACGGCCAGGGCTTGTTTGGCATTCCTGGCCATCTGTCGCAGCGACCCTGGTTTGATTGGGCGGACAGCGATTACGCTGCGCTGCGCGACGCCGGGTTTGAAGTCACGCTCGACGGCGCCATGACGAACTGGCTCAGCCGCGCCGACGCGCTGGACGTCAACCTCAAAGCCCACGGCGCTGGTGATGACGAATCCACCGAGAGCAGCACCTCGCCCTGGTTTGACCTGTCATTGGGCATGGAGATCAACGGCGTGCGCCACAACATCCTGCCCTGGCTGCCTGAATTGATTGCCGCGGCGGCGCAAAGCCCGATCGACGAAGCCACCGGCGTGCCGCAGCTGCCCGAGTTCATCTACCTGGCCAACCCGCAAGGTGGTTTTATCCGTGTGCCCACCGACAGCCTGAAACCCTGGCTGGGCGCGCTGCTCGAGCTGGTGGGCGACCGCAACCACGATCTGACCGGTGACAGCCTGAAGATCAGCCGCTTTGACGCACTGCGCACCGCCGCGTCGCTCGGCGAAGGCGCCGTCTGGAACGGGCCGCAGCATTTGCGCGACATGGTGCAACGCTTGAGCGGCAAAACCGAGCTGCCCGACGTGCCGCTGCCAGCCAGCGTCAACGCCGACCTGCGCCCGTACCAAAAGCAGGGCGTGAACTGGCTGCAGTTCTTGCGCGAATACGGCCTGGCGGGCATTCTGGCCGACGACATGGGCTTGGGCAAAACGCTGCAAACGCTGGCCCACATCCAGATCGAAAAAGACGCCGGCCGACTGGACCTGCCCGCGTTGATCATCGCTCCCGTGAGCCTGATGGGCAACTGGCGGCGTGAGGCGCAGCGCTTCTGCCCTGACCTGCGTTGTCTAGTGATCCACGGCGCTGACCGGCACGAAGTCAGCGGCAGTACGCACGACCACGACATCGTCATCGCACCGTATTCGCTGCTGCCACGCGACCGCGAGGGCTGGCTGCAAGGCCAGTGGCACCTGGTGGTGCTCGACGAGGCACAAAACATCAAGAACGCCAACACCTTTGCGGCCGAGGTGGCCAGCGAGCTCAAGGCCCGGCACCGCCTGTGCCTGTCTGGCACACCGATGGAAAACAACCTGGGTGAAATCTGGAGCCTGTTTCACTTTTTGATGCCCGGTTTTCTGGGCAGCCAGAAGCGCTTTACCGAGCTATTTCGCAAACCCATTGAAAAACTGGGCGACCCTGAGGCCACGCGCCAACTGCGCGCGCGCGTCACGCCCTTCATGCTGCGCCGTACCAAGGCGCTGGTGGCGCACGAACTGCCGCCCAAGGTCGAGACAGTCATGCGTGTCGAGCTGTCGGGCAAACAGGCCGACCTGTATGAAACCATCCGGCTCGGCATGGAAAAAACCGTGCGTGACGCGCTCAACACCAAAGGCCTGGCCAAGTCGCAAATCACCATTCTTGACGCGCTCTTGAAACTGCGCCAGGTCTGCTGCGACCCGCATCTGGTCAAACTCACCGCCGCACGCAAAGTGAAGAATTCTGCCAAGCTGGAACAGCTGATGGAGATCCTGCCCGAGATGCTCAGCGAAGGCCGACGCATCCTGCTGTTTTCGCAGTTCACCAGCATGCTGACGCTGATTGAAGACGAGCTGGCCAAACGCAAGATCAAATGGGTCAAGCTCACCGGCCAGAGCCAGAAGCGCGACGAACTCATTGACCAGTTCACCAGCGGCGCGGTGCCGCTGTTTCTGATCAGCCTCAAAGCCGGCGGCACCGGGCTGAACCTGCCGCAGGCCGACACGGTCATCCACTACGACCCGTGGTGGAACCCGGCGGTGGAAGCCCAGGCCACCGACCGTGCGCACCGCATCGGCCAGACGCAAAGCGTGTGGGTCGTCAAGTTAGTGGCGCAAGGCACCATTGAAGAGCGCATTCTGGGCCTGCAAGAACGCAAGGCGGCACTGGCCGAGAGCATGTACAGCGGCGCAGTCGCACGCAAACAACCCCTGTTTTCCGAGAGCGATCTGGCCGAGCTGCTTAAACCGCTGTCGGCCTGAGATTTATAGGGCAAAATCCTGCACCTGATCCCCATCCAGCCGACCAAGGTCTCACTAACCGGGTCGATGGAGATAGCCGTTGGACAAACCTACCGACACCCCACCATCCACCCGCGCCAGCGGCGCGGAAGATTTGCGTCTGCTGCGCTTTTTCAGCACCGCCAGCCTGGTTGCGTTTTTGGTGGTGGCCGTTTTGCTCGGCTACGTCTTCAAAACCCTGTCGGTCGACAACCTGGTCAACGGCTACCAAAGCGAGCACGTCAACCACGCGCGCATCATTGCCAACGAGACCTGGGATGACCATTTTGACCCGTTGATCACGATAACAGCACCTCTGCCCAGCGACCAACTGGCAGCCAGTCCCCATATCGCAGAGATTGATCAGCACATCAAAAAGCTGCTTGAAGGCACCAAGATTTTCAAGATCAAGGTCTACGACCTCAAGGGCCGCACCATCTACTCGACCGACTTGCGCCAGATCGGCCAGGACAAAAGCGCCAACGCCGGCGTCATCGCCGCGCTGCAAGGGCAGAGCAGTTCGGCGCTGGTGCACCATGACCAGCTCAGTACTTTCGAGGGCGAACTCACCAACCAGGATATGGTGGAAAGCTACATCCCGCGCTTTGACCCGGCGACTGGGCAAGTAACTGGTGTGTTCGAGATCTACCGTGACGCCACCGGCCTGGTTAAAGAAATCCGCAAGCGCCAAATCGAACTGGTCGGCGCGGTGATCGGCTTGCTGGCCTTACTGTACCTGGTGGTTTTTTCGATTGTCAAACGCGCGCAGGACAAGCTGACAGCACAGGGCAGGGAACGCCAAAAGGTGCAGGCGGCGCTGGCCGAGGCTGAGGAGCGCTGGAAATTTGCACTCGAGGGTTCTGGCGACGGCGTCTGGGACCGCAACCTGACCAGCGGTGAAGTTGTGTTTTCCAGTCGCTACAAAGAGATGTACGGTTTTTCCGACGCTGACCTGGCCGACCGCAATGAGCCTTGGGACGCGCGCGTCCACCCGGATGACTTGCCGCAGGTGCTTGCCGACCGCGACGCGTATTTTCGCGGCGCTACATCGACCTACGTCAGTGAGCGGCGCATGCAGAGCAAGAACGGAAGCTGGAAATGGGTGCAGTCGCGTGGCATGGTGGTCAGCCGCGACGCGCAGGGAAGGCCGCTGCGCATGATTGGCACGCACAGCGACATCTCCGAGCGCCACGCGCGCGAGCAAGAGCTGCAACTGTCCTCCACCGTACTGCAGACGGTCGACGAAGCGGTCACCGTCACCGACGCCGACAACACCATCGTTTCGGTGAATCCGGCGTTTACCATCATCACCGGTTACACGCAGCGCGACGTGATCGGCAAGACACCGAGCCTGCTGGCCTCTGGCACGCATGACCGGGCGTTCTACCAGGACATGTGGCAGCAAATCAACACACAGGGCGGCTGGCACGGCGAGATCCGCAACCGGCGCAAGAGCGGTCAGCTGTACGTGGAATGGCTGTCGATCAAGCGCGTCTGCGATACCAAAGGGCAGGTGACACACTACGTCGCGGTGTTTTCGGATATTTCCGAACGCAAGGCCAGTGAAGAGCGCATGCACCACCTGGCACATTACGACGTACTGACCGACCTGCCCAACCGGGTGCTCTTCGGCGACCGATTGACACAGGCCATCGCTTCTGCACAACGCGACAACCGTCACCTGGCACTGATGTTCATCGATCTCGACAAATTCAAGCCCGTCAACGACGAACTTGGCCACCCGGCGGGCGACCAACTGCTGCGTGCGGTGGCCAAGCGGCTGCGCCAGTGCGTGCTGCGCGATTCCGACACGGTGGCACGCGTCGGTGGCGACGAGTTTGTGGTGATGCTGCATGATGTCGAGTCTGAGCAAGACGCGATGACGGTGGCCACCAAGATCCGCGCTGCGCTAGAGCAGCCGTTTGAATTGGGTGAACACACGGTGTCCATTTCATCAAGCGTGGGCGTTGCCATGTTCCCGCAGCACGGCGCCAACGAGAGCGCACTCGTCAAGAACGCCGACATCGCCATGTACCACGCCAAAGACGCAGGGCGCAACCGCGTCCAGTTCTTTCACGACGGCTTATCAGCTTCCGAATAGATAGCGCCTAGCGCTTTCTTCTTAAGGAATAGAGGCTATTTTTATCCTTAAGACCTGACTTACACAGCCCACCCGACCCGTTACGACAATATGGCTTACCGCCGCTGCGGCGACAGTGGCCTGCAACTGCCCGCCATCACCCTTGGCTGGTGGCACAACTTTGGTGATGCCACGCCACTGGCCACACAGCGCGACATGTTGCGTACAGCGTTTGATGCTGGCATCACCCACTTTGACCTGGCCAACAACTATGGCCCGCCTTATGGCAGCGCTGAAAGCAACTTTGGCGCCCATCTGCGGCGCGACCTCAAACCATACCGTGACCAGTTGGTCATCTCGACCAAAGCCGGTTACGACATGTGGCCCGGGCCCTACGGCCAGGGCGGCGGCTCACGCAAATACCTGCTCGCCAGCCTGGACAAAAGCCTGCAGCGCTTGGGCTTGGACTACGTTGATATTTTTTACTCGCACCGTTATGACCCCGACACACCGCTGGAAGAAACCTGCGGCGCACTGGCCAGCGCGGTGCAGCAAGGCAAGGCGCTGTACGTCGGCGTCAGCAGCTATAACGCGGTCAAAACGCGGAAAGCACAAGCGCGTGGCCAAAGCCTGGCGCAAATGGCGGTGGATGGCGGCATCAACTTGTGGCAACGCTCCAGCGCCGAGTCGCGTCAAGGCGTGGCGTGAGCGCATGCGCCACCCTTGCTGTTGACGGGTTTTTCACTGTGCAGCGGCAGCCTGATTGCGCTGCCGCTGTCGGGCTTTCGACACAAGCGCTGCCCAACAGTCAAATTGTCTGACCGATTTATTCGGGCAAATCCGCAAAACCCGATACCTGCATCCGGTTCTTGCCCTTGCGCTTGGCCTGGTACATGGCCTGATCGGCCTGGCGCATGAGCTGGTCTGGCGACGTGTCTTCGTGCTGCGGATAAAACGTCACGCCCACACTGGCTGAGACCTGCAGTTGTTGTCCGTTGAACAGCACGGGTTCGTTGGCGGCGATCAATAAACGATGCAACAGGGGATCACAGTCACTCTCGTAGTCCAGATCAACAATGATGGCGGCAAATTCGTCGCCGCCAATGCGCGACAAGGTATCCACCTCGCGCAGCGCCTGGCGCATCCGGTTGGCCACTGTGATCAACACCTGGTCACCGGCGTCGTGACCGGATTCGTCGTTGACCGTCTTGAAACCATCGAGGTCGACAAAAGCAACGCCAAGTTTCTTCTGCCGCCGCATCACGTTGGCCATCGCCTGCCGCAGCCGGTCGGCGTGCAAGGCACGGTTGGGCAAGCCAGTGAGCGAATCAAAGTGGGCCAGGTAATTCAGCCGCTCTTCCTGGTCCTTGCGCGCAGTGATGTCTGCAAACAGGCCGACGTAATGCAGCACTGCACCCTGCTTGTCGCGCACGGCGCTGACGTGCAGCATCTGCGTGTACACCTGCCCGTCCTTGCGCCGGTTGGACAATTCACCCGACCAGACACCATCGCGCAACAGGTCTCCCCACATGGACTGGTAAAACAACGCATCGTGGCGCCCGGACTGCAGCAGCCGCGGATTTTTGCCCAAGACGTCCCGGCGCTCGTAGCCCGTGATGCGGGTAAACGCAGCATTCACATCAACAATGTTGCCACTGGCAGTGGTGATCAGAATGCCTTCAAGCGCGTGTTCAAAGACGCTGGCAGCCAATTGCAGTTGACGGCGTGTCTGCGCACGTTGGGTCACGTCGCGGATCGACACATGGATGGCCGGTTGACCATCGAAGACGATGGCCGTGCCCTGCACTTCCACGTCAAAGGCGCTGCCATCGAGCCGCACAAATCGCGACTCCTCCGTCGCGGTCAATGCGTCACCACACTGCAGCGCACGCATGCGCGCCGCCTGCTGTGACTGGAATTCAGGCGCCACCAGGTCAGTTGTCGACTTGCTCAGCAAGTCAGCGAGTGAATTTGCGCCAAACAATTGCACCGCCGCCGGGTTGGCGTACACGACAGTGCCCAAACGGTGGACCACCACTGCCTCGGGGGTGTTTTCGGTCAGCGCCCGAAAGCTCGATTCGCTGGCGCGCAGCCGTTCACCCGCGTGGGCGCGCTCCAGCGCGATTTCTGCCAGCCGCGTCAGCTGGACCAGCAAGTCCACATCGCGCACATTGGGCGCCAAAGCGGCCTTCTGGTACACAGAAAACACGCCAATGACCTTGCGCTGCACGTCAAACAGCGGTTGCGACCAACTGGCGCCCAAACCTGCTCTCTGCGCGCGCTCACGGTAGTCCTTGGTGGTCTCACTTTTGGCCAAGTCACTGACCACTACCCGTTTGCCACTGCTGGCCGCTGTGGCACAGCTGCAGATACCATCACTCACCACCAAGCCGTCGAGCGCATGGACAAAATCTTCATCCAGCCCAGCCGAAGCCATGACCCGCAGGCGTGCCGGCTCTGACTCGGCCTGCACCAGGAACAGGGCGCAAGACCAATCGGCGCGCAGTCCGTGCAAACCGTCCGCTAGCGTTTGCAACAGCAGCGGCAACGCACCGTCCTGCACCACCAACTCCAGCACCTTACTGCGGAGTTGTCCGAACTGGGACAAGCGCCAGCGTTCGGTAATGTCCTGGCCAATACCCAGAAGCGCCTGCACGCGGCCCTGCGCGTCATGCAAGGCGATTTTGTTGACCTCAAGCAAAACCTCGTGCGCGCTCTCGGCCGAGGCGAGCCAGCGCTGCGTCGTCATCATGGTGCGCGATTGCAGGCAAATCTGATCGTCCTCACGGTACAACTGCGCCTGCTCTGGCGAAAAAAAATCGTCGTCCGATCGGCCCTGTACGCTGGCTACGGGCAGGTCAAAAAACGCCTCAAAACGCGCATTGCAGGTGATGTAGCGCCCCTGCAGGTCTTTGAGCCAAACCAGTTGCGGCACGTGTTGCAGGATCGCTTGCAGCTGCTGGTTAATCTGGGTGAGCTCGTCGGTCTGCACGTCAAGCTCGCGCTCGCGCTCGCGAATCTGCGCCAGCAGCTGGTTGATGCGCGCCATCAGCAGCCCAACCTCGTCACCCTTGGCTTGGGTTGGCTTCTCTGTATTGGACAACTGTGCCAAGGTATCCGCAGCAGCCACCAGGGGTTTGAACTGACGCCGTAAATACCACCAGGTGGCACCGCCTGTGATCAACGTCAGCAACGCTGCCACCAGCAACAGCTGCTGCTGCACTTGTTCAATCGGGCCAAATACCTCACTCAAGGGCAACCGGCCCGCCAGATGCCAATTGGCCGCCGGGATTGCAGCCACCGACAGCAAAACAGGCACGCCTTTCGCGCTAGCGACGATGTGCGTGCCCGTCGCACCGGTCATCGCGGCGTCGACATCTGGTTCAACGCCAGTTGTCGGGCTGCGGGTCATGGCACGCAGCGGATCGGTCGCGGCCACAATCACGCGCTGCTCGCCCGCCACCACCATCAGACTGCTGGTGCGCTCGGGGAACAAGGCGCCCAGGTGGTCGAGAAAACTGTTGCCCCGCAGTTCAATGATGCCGGCCAGCCAACGCTTGGGGCTCGCGCCTACCGTCGGCAGCGGTGCCACCAGGCTCAGCACGGGCACCTGCCGCAACGGACCCAGTGAGGGCGGCGCGACGACCGCGCGTGTCAGCTGGTTGAGAACCGTCTTGTTTGCTGGCGTCAACGCCAGGCGCGGTGCCTGGCGCCCGGCCTGGGTGGGTATGCTCACCAACACCGCGCCGTCCTCATCAAACACCAACGCGCCGCCGTTGAACAAGGTGGGCAACAGCGCGCGCTCTTGCAACGCGGCCTGCAGCAAGGCTGGTTCAAACTGCTGCTCTGCGGTGATGCCTTTGGCCACTGCGTCAAGGGTTTGCAGCCGGATGATGAGCTGCTCGTTGATCTGATTGGCCAGCAACACCACCGAGGTGTTTTGGGCAACGCTGGCACGCTGTTCAATGTCGCGGCGCAGCAACGATGTGGCGTACCCCGCCAACACCCACAGACCAACCACCAGCACCAGCAGCGTGACCAAGGTCACGCGTGCTTTGACAGAGTGTTTCAAACCAAGAACTGATCTCATGGCCAATTGCCGCGAAAATGAACGGCAGTAAATCGCGCTGTCTCTGGAAAAAAAGGCCCCCCGGCAACGCGAGCGCAGGCAAGCCAAGGCAAGTAGTGTACGAGGGTGTTCTACTTTAACCACTTACATAGGCTGATCCAATCCCCCGTTCGGGTGATATCTACCGACTTGAAACTGAAACATGCTTGACTTTGAATCGATCCAACGTGCCGCCACACGGCTACAAGACCATGTGCTGCGCACACCGTGCGTGGCGTCGCACACGCTGTCTGACATCACCGGCGCCAAGGTCTTTCTGAAGTTTGAAAACCTGCAGTTCACCGCATCGTTCAAGGAGCGCGGCGCCTGCAACAAATTGGCACAACTCAAGCCCGAGGAACGCGCACGTGGCGTGATCGCCATGAGCGCGGGCAACCATGCCCAAGGCGTGGCCTACCACGCGCAGCGCCTGGGCATCCGCGCGGTGATCGTGATGCCACGCTTTACGCCCGGCGTGAAGGTCGAACGCACGCGCGGCTTTGGTGCCGAGATCGTGCTGCACGGCGACACCCTGGACGAGGCACGCAGCCATGCACTGGCGCTGGCCGAACAGCAAAAACTGGTCTTCGTGCACCCCTACGACGACGCCGACATCGTCGCCGGCCAGGGCACGGTGGCGCTGGAGATGCTCGACGAAGTGCCCAATCTGGACCTGCTGGTCGTGGCCGTTGGCGGCGGCGGTCTGATCGCCGGCATGGCCACGGCGGCCAAGGCGCTCAAGCCGGACATCGAGATCATCGGCGTACAAACCACGCGCTTTCCTGGCATGGTCAACGCCATCAAGGGCACGCACCACCCGCAAGGCGCCAGCAGCATTGCCGAAGGCATTGCCGTGGGTACACCAGGCCTGTTACCGCAAGCGATCATTCGCCGCCTGGTCAGTGACCTGGTACTGGTGGACGAGGGCGACATCGAGCAAGCGATCGTGCTGTTGCTGGAAGTTGAAAAAACGCTGGTCGAAGGCGCTGGCGCCGCGGCGCTGGCAGCGCTGCTGCGCTACCCGGACCTGTTCCGGGGCAAGACGGTGGGGCTGGTGCTGTGCGGCGGCAATATTGACCCGCTGCTGCTGGCCTCGATCATCGAACGTGGCATGGTGCGCGCCGGGCGGCTGGCGCGCCTGCGCGTGAGCGCGCGCGACGTGCCCGGCACGCTGGCCACCATCACCGCCACCGTCGCTGCCGCGGGCGCCAACATCAACGAGGTACACCACCAGCGCGCCTTCACCACACTGGCAGCGCAAAACGTCGCTATTGAACTGGTGATCCAGACCCGCGGGCCGCAGCATATTCAGGACGTAATGCAAGCGCTGGGAGACGCCGGCCTAGCTGCCGAACTGCTGCACTGACAGGTCACCCGGGCAACTGCCATGAATTGCCAGTTTCTTGATCAAACCGCTAGCTGGCTTGCCACCCTTTGGTTAAACTGCGCTTCACTTTAAAGGAGTCCCATCATGAAAGTCCTGCTGGCTGTAGACGGTAGCGCGTACACCAAGAAAATGCTGGCCTATCTGGCCGCCAATGACTTGTTCTCGCCCAAAAATGAATACGTGGTGGTGACAGCGCAGGTGGTCTTGCCAGCGCAGGCGCGCGCCGCGCTGGGCAAGGAACTGGTGCAGAAGTATTACGAAGACGAAGGCTTGCGCATCGTCACGCCGGTTTGCAAGTTCCTCCAGCGCCATGACATCACGCCCAAGTGCATCTGGAAAACCGGCAAGCCCGGCGAATTGATCGCCAAAACCGCCACCGATGGCAAGTTCGACCTGGTGGTCATGGGCTCGCACGGCCACGGCGCGCTGGTCAATCTGGTGGTCGGCTCGGTCGCCACCGAGGTCCTGGCCAGCTGCAAGGTGCCGGTGCTGATCGTCCGCTAAGTGATATTGTTTTGAGAGCTGCTTGCGCTTGTCAGACAGGGGCTAGCGTGCTCTCAAGCCATCAAAGCAAGTGCTGAGTACCAGTTCGGTGATCTGTTCGTCAGAAAACAGACCGCCCATTTGCAGGAACTCCACCACCGAGTCGCAGGCGCGGGCAAAGAAGGTATAGAGGATGGCAATGGCCGGCAACGCCGGGTTGAGGTGGCCTTGCGCTTGCGCCGCTTCGATCCAGGCGCCCAGCCGGTCGCTCACTTCCATCAGTCCGTCCATGTAGTCGCGGTTGTCGATGAGTGTGGCGCGCAAACTTGAATTCTGGCTCGGCAGCGATGGCATGTCGCCAGCAAGCTTGACCTGCAACACCCAGCGCACCACGGCGCGCAGATTGTCCAGTGGCGCCGCCTCAGCGGGCAGCGCGTTGATGAAGTCTTGCGCCCGGCGCATCACTCGCACCATGGCGGCGGCGGCCAGGTCTTCCTTGCTGGGGAAGTGCTTGTACAGACTGGCTTTGGCGATACCCACTTGCGCGGCCACCTCGTCGACCGTCATGGCGTCAAAGCCTTTTTCCGCCAGCAGGCGATTGACCGCATGGATGATTGCATCCTCACGCACTTGCAGCATGCGTTGCTTAAAAGACAGCTTGACCGGGGCAACAGAGTTCATCGCCGGATGTTAGCCGAGGTCGGCAAATTTTGATGCCACGAGGCCAATTTGTTACTGATTGGTTTTTTCGGTACCGTCATTGCCCACCAGTACCTGGGCGGCAGCCGTCTTCAGCGCCGTGGTCAACGCGTCGAGCAAAACAGAGTTGAGGTTCCAGCAATGCCAGTACAGCGCCACCGGCAAAAAGTGATCTGGCATCAGCGCCACCAAAGTGCCCGCCTGCAAGTGGGCACGCACCTTGAGTTCGGGCAACACGCTCACCCCCCAACCGGCCAACACCGCGCGTACCTGGCCTTCGGAACTGGGCACGTACATCTGACTGAGCGTGACGTGCTTGAGCCCGCAGGCGCTGGCGACAAACTCCGACTGCAAATCGTCCTTGCGGTTGAACGCGATGAACGGCAACTGGCTGAAATTGTGCGGGCTCAAACCCTGCGGGCAGCGCCGGGCGGCAAACTCGGGGTTGGCCACCGCCACATAACGCATGGCACCCAGCGGCTCCACCTTGCAACTGCGCAGCGCCGCGCGCAGCGTGGTCACACAGCCGAGCACCCGGCCTTCGCGCAGCCACTCGAAAGTGAAGTCCTGGTCGTCGGTGATGATCTCCAGCCCCAGGCCCTGGCAAGCCAAGGGGCTCAGCGCGGGCAAGGCCCAGGTGGCGATGCTGTCGGCGTTGACGGCGATCGAGATGCGCTCGTCTTCACCGGCCGCGCTGGCCACACCGGGGGCCAGGTCTTTGAACTCACGCTCCAGATCGGCGCGCAGCAAGCGCATCTGCATGGCATGCTTGAGCAGCAGGTGGCCGGCAGTAGTGGCTTTGAGCGGGCGGCTGCGCACGATCAGCACCGTGCCCACCTGCTCTTCCAGTGCGCGCAAGCGCTGCGAAACCGCCGACTGCGTGATTGACAAGCGCACCGCGGCGCGCTCGAACCCGCCTTCTTCAACAATGGCGGCCAGACACTCCAGCGCGGCGGGATCGAACGTGCTCATAAGGCCTTTGCGGTTGCAGATGACAGGGCATCAGTTTAAACGTCAAGCACGTAGCGCAGGGTTTCCCGGGTGCAATCTAAGGTGATGTGGCGCAAGCGCCCTGTCAGCGTGTCGGGTTTAGCGTTGCGCGGTGATTTTCGAATTGGCACGCCGCAGCGACCAAGGATAATCTCGCCCCTATGGCACTGATTACCCTTCTTGACGCCCAGCTGGCTTTTGGGCATGTTCCCCTGCTCGACCACGCTGATTTTTCCCTTGAGACACAAGAGCGCGTCGGCCTGATCGGGCGCAACGGCGCAGGCAAGTCCAGCATGCTCAAAATTTTGGGCGGCATGGACAAGCCCGACGACGGCACGCTGCAGGTGCAGGGCAACATCCGCATCGCCTATGTGGCACAAGAGCCGCAGCTCGACGCAGATGCAACGATATTTGAAGCTGCCAGCGTAGGAATGGCAAGGGCTAGAGCACTTATTGATGAGTATTCTTCGGGTCATGGTGATCTCGACGCAATGCAAAGCGAGATCGAGTCGCTGGACGGCTGGAACTGGGAGCAGCGTGTCTCTGAGACCCTGCAGCGCCTGCACCTGGACGCCGACGCGGTGGTCAGCACGCTCTCGGGCGGCAACAAAAAACGCGTGGCGCTGGCGCAGGCGCTGGTAGCCGCGCCTGACGTGCTGTTGCTGGACGAGCCCACCAACCACCTGGACCTCGACAGCATCGAATGGCTGGAGGGTCTGCTGTGCGAATTCAAAGGCTCGGTCATCTGCGTCACGCACGACCGCTCGTTTCTGGACAACGTGGCCACCCGGATCGTTGAGCTTGACCGTGGCAAGCTAATGAGTTACCCCGGCAATTTTTCCGCCTACGTGAGGCAAAAAGAAGAGCAACTGGCGCAGGAGGCCGTCATCAACGCCCGTGCCGACAAACTGCTGGCGCAAGAAGAGGTGTGGATCCGCAAAGGCGTGGAGGCGCGGCGCACCCGGGCCACCGCGCGCATCGTGCGGCTGCAAGAGTTGCGCGCCAATCACCAGGCCAGGCGCAACGTGGTGGGCAGCGTCAACATGGACGTCGCCAGCGGCGCGGTCAGCGGCAAGCTGGTGGCCGAACTGACCCATGTGAGCAAATCGTTTGGCGACAAAAAGATCGTGCACGACTTCTCGGCCACCCTCCTGCGTGGCGACAAGATCGGCCTGCTGGGCCCCAACGGCGCGGGCAAAACCACTTTGCTCAAGCTGATTCTGGGTGAACTCAAGCCTGACCCGGCGCCGGCGAATTCCCCCACGCCCGAGCCCGGCCACAGCCCCTGGGGTACGGTGCGCCAGGGTGCCAACATCTCGGTGGCCTACTTTGACCAGATGCGCAACGCGCTGGACCTGGATGCCACGCTGGAAGACTTCATCAGCCCGGGCAGTGAGTGGATCGAGATCGGTAACCAGAAGAAACACGTCAAAAGCTACCTGGGCGACTTTCTGTTCAGCCCGGCACGGGCGAACTCGCCGGTGCGATCTTTGAGCGGTGGTGAGCGCAACCGCCTGCTGCTGGCGCGCCTGTTTGCCCGCCCCGCCAACGTGCTGGTACTGGACGAACCCACCAACGACCTGGACATCGACACTCTGGAGCTGCTCGAAGATTTGCTGCAAAACTACGACGGCACTGTTTTTCTGGTCAGCCACGACCGCACTTTTCTGGACAACGTGGTCACCAGCACCGTCGCCTACGAGGGCAACGCGCGCTGGCGCGAGTACGAGGGCGGCGTGACCGACTGGCTGACACAAAGCCGCCGCGCTGCCGAACTGGCCAGAAATAGTGATCAAAAAGGCATCCAGCCCAATAAGGACAAGCGCGAGCAGCTCCTAAAACAAGAGCATTTAAACGCGTCCGATGTGCCTCTGAGCACACCTGCCAAGACGGCCACCAGCGCCGCTGCGCCGCCGGCCAAAGCGCGCAAGCTCAGCTTCAAGGAACAACGCGAGCTCGACGCGCTGCCCGATCTGATCGCGCGCCTGGAAGCCGAACAAAAAGAAGCTGCCGAGCTGCTCGCCGACGGCAGCCTGTACGCCGTGGACAACGCCCGCGCGCTGAAGCTGGCCACCCGCAGCGCCCAGATCGATGACGAACTGATGGCAGCGCTGGAGCGCTGGGAGCAATTGGGCGGCGTCTGACCGATGCTGCCGGCGCAGTCGTACTCAGACACGCAATGTCAAGCGGTTTGCCCAGCGTGGTAGCGCGAAAAAAACTGCTGCGTGGCAGCGTGCTGCGGGTGGTCGATGACATCCTGCGGCGCGCCACTTTCCAACACCACACCGTCGCGCATGAAGCAAACCTGGTCAGCCACCTCGCGCGCAAACGACATCTCATGCGTGACCAAAATCATCGTCATGCCGTCAGCCGCCAGGTCACGGATGACCCCCAGCACCTCGCCCACCAGCTCGGGGTCCAGCGCCGAGGTGACCTCGTCAAACAGCATCACCTGCGGCTGCATGGCCAGCGCCCGGGCAATCGCCACGCGCTGCTTTTGGCCGCCCGAGAGCTGCGCCGGATGCTGATCGGCCTTGTCTTGCAGGCCGACTTTGGCCAGCAGGGTGTACGCCTGTTCGCGGGCGCTGGCCTTGGGCGTGCGCCGCACGGTGAGCGGGCCTTCCATGACGTTTTGCAGCACCGTCATGTGTGGAAACAGGTTGAAATGCTGAAACACCATGCCGGTATTGGCTCGAAAACGCGCCAGCGCGCGATCACCCGGCAGGCGCGTGGCATCGCCCGAATAGGTCATCTCGTGCGTGCCGACGCGGATGCTGCCCCGGTCAGGGATGGTCAGCAGGTTGACGCAGCGCAGCAGCGTGGACTTGCCCGAGCCTGATGGCCCCAGCAGCGCCACCACCGACCCTTTGTCGATGTGCATGTGGATGTCCTTCAGGACCACGTGGTCGCCAAAGCTTTTTTGCAGTCCGTGGATGTCGATCATGGCGTCGTCCGTGTTACTCGGCGCGTTTGGATTCAAGCCGACGCACCAGCTTGCTTGCAGGCAACAAAATGGCGATGTACATCAGCGCAATCAGCGTGTAGGCCTCCAGCGGACGATAGGTTTCATGCGCCACGGCCTGCCCCTGGTAGACCAGGTCAGGCAGCGCCAGCACCGACAGCAGTGAGGTGTTTTTGAGCTGCATGATCGACTGGTTCATCAGCGGCGGGGTCATGCGCCGCAGCGCTTGCGGCAGCACCACCCGGCGCATCACCTGAAAGCGTGTCATGCCCAGCGCCCGCGCGGCGTCGCTTTGGCCGGGGTCGATCGACACAATGCCACCGCGAATGATCTCGGCGTAAAACGCCCCGCCGTAAAGCGACAGCGCCAGCACCGCCGCGACCGACGCGGTCATGGCCACGCCAATGAGCACCGGCAGCGCGTAATAAAACCAGATGATCAGCACCAACACCGGCGTGGCCCGAAAAAGTTCCACGTACCATTTCAGCGGCAGGTGAATGAGCCGGGTTTTGGCCAGCCCGCCGATGCCCGCCACCAGCCCCACCGACAAACCAAACACAATGCACAGCAGGCTATAGCCCACTGTGACCATGAGCCCGCTGGCAAAGAGCTGGCGGTATTGCCACAGGTAGCCAAAGTTCCACTCGTACACGCCAGCTCCTTGTTTCAGTGCGGTTTCAATGCGGCATCAAGATGAAGCATCAAAAGCTCACGATGGCAGGAATTTCTTCGCGCTTGATGTTCATCAGCTTGTCCAGGTTGCTCAGCACAATCGTGTTGATGGTGTCGGTTTTGCGCAGGTCGGCAATCCAGCCGTCAACATAGTTTTTCCAACGCGGGTCAGCCTCCATGCGCAAACCGGCGTTGGTGGACGTGCCCTTGATCGGCTCGGGCACCACCACATGGCCAATGCCAGGGTTCTTTTTGACAATACCCGCAGAGAGCGTGACCACCTGTGGCTGAACATCTGCACGCCCTGTTTGCACCGCCAGCGTGGCATCGGCAGCCTTCTCGAAACGCAAAATCCTGGCTTTGGTGTACATCGCCGTCACCAGGTTGTCGTAAGACGAACCGACATCCACGGCAATGGTCACGTCCGGCGTGTCCATCTCTTCCCAGGTTTTTGGGCTGAAGCCTTTTTTGGCGATCAGGCTGTAGGCATTTTTGTACAGTGGCTCCGAGAAGCTGATGACTTTCATGCGTTGCGGTGTTGGGTTCAGACCAAAGAAGATGTCGATCTTGTTGGATTGCAAGTCCAGCACAGCGTTACCCCAGGTGGTCTCGGTAATGACCAGCTTGGCACCAAGCTTGGTGGCCAGGTTGTTGGCCAGATCGATCATGATGCCGCTCCAGGTCCCCGTGGCCAGGTCTTTCTGGTAGTTGGGTGCGCCGCCGGCCACGGCGGCGATGCGCAGTGTTTTGGTGCTGGCAATGCGATCCCAGGTGGATGGGTCAGCTTTGTCCTGCGCCCAGACGGGAACGGTCATGGTAGCGCCCAACAGGGCAGCGCTGCCCAAAAGCACGGTACGACGGTTGGTGGTGGTCATGGCTTTTCTCCTTAAATTTGGCAAGTGGCTTGCCGGTTACAAAACAGACTCGGGAGCAGATTCGGATTCAGCATAGGCGGCCAGCGCCGCCAGCGACACCGGGCGTAACGGCCAGCGTGGCACGTCGCCGTTGATGGCCGTCGGGTCAAAGTCGATGCCGCGTTCGTGCGCCAGTGCGCTCACCGCGTGGGCGCAAAACCGGCCCTGGCACGCGCCCATGCCAAAGCGTCCGACCAGCCGCAGTTCATGCGCCGAGCCAGCCACCTGCAGGCGGTCGAAATCGCTGCGACGCAAACCCTCGCACCGGCACACCACGGTGTTGGCGGTTGGCGCCACCGGCGCCGCCTGGAACAGCTGGGCTAGCGCGGCTTGTGTTCTCTGCGCTGCGGCAATGGCCTGGTCAAGTTGGCTGCTGTCACAGCGTTGGCCCAAGGAGCGCGCCACCTGCTGTGCCGCGCGGCGGCCATCGTCAATCGCAGCGCTGGCCCCCAGCACTTCGCGGCCGTCGCCCGCATGAACGATGCATGCTTCGGCCAGTTGCCCGGCCTGCGGTAGCCCGGTAGCGTTGGCTATCAAGCCATCGTGCAGCGCCACATGTTGCACAGCATACGTGCGCTGTACGCCACTGCTGTGACTGGCTTGAACCACCAGGCCAGCCTCTGCCCGCCGTACCGACTGCACCTGCCAGCCAGTCAGATAGGGTATCCGTGCACGCCACAGCTCGCGGGCATAGAGTGCGGCCTCCTGCACATGCGGCCAGCTGCGCAACGCATTGAACACCGCGCGGCCCTGCCACCAGGCAGACGCCAGCGGTTGCGCGTGCTCGAGCACCGCCAGTGGCGGGTTACCCGCTGCGGCCAGTTGTGCTGCCAACGCCAGCAGCAAGGGGCCACTACCGGCCAGCAATATCTTGCCCTGCGGCGTTTGCCCGGTTTCCTTGAACTGCACCTGCATGCCACCGGCAGTCACCACACCGGGCAGTTCCCAGCCTTCACGTGGGAGTACACGCTCGACCGTGCCCACCGCAACAATCACGGCCTTGGGCCGCACGCTCTGTACCTGGCCCAGACCCCGGTTGTCGATCAGAAAGCGGCCATCGCGATCCACACCAATGAACACCGAGCGCATCAGCGTGGTGATGCGTTGCTGAGCTTGGCTGTACGCCATCATCAACGCGTCACGACGGCGGCGATGGTGTTCGGGCATCAGCAACAGGTGGCTGCCATCGCCCGCATGACGGCGGTAAATCGCGCCGCCCACCTGGTCGCGCTGTTCCACCAGCAGACTGGTCAGACCCCAGCGCGCCAACTCGGCTACGGCGGCCAGCCCAGCCGGCCCGGCACCGATGACCAGCACATCGGCGCGTGTCATGAACTCACCCCGGCTTCGGCACTTCGTTGCAGCAGTGCCGGACTGAGTCGCATCCCCTCTTGCGCCGGCGTCAGGCAGGCCTCGACCGGGCTGGCATCGTTGATCGACACCAAACACGCCTGGCAGGTACCGATGCCGCAAAAATAGCGTCCGTGCAGGCCGCCTACCGCAGACCCCAGATCGGACAGCCCGGCACGCTGCAACGCCGCCGCAAGGGTTTCACCAGCGCGAAACGGGACGGGCTGTGAACGCCAGTAAAAATGCAGCGCAGCAGTTTCAGACATGGATTGATTTGGGCAAATGTGCAAACAACGATAACAGATCACTCAGGCCCCATGTTGCGGATTTACCCGCGCAAGACCCGTCATGTAACTCAGTTGGCCTGGCGCAATGGCAAATCACCAAAGCGCCCAGGTTTAAGCGCAGACACATCAAAGCGCGGGGGCTGATCGCGCACCATGTCGGCCACTGCGGCACCGATCACCGGTGCCAGGCAAATGCCGTCGCCCTCCATGCCACTGGCGATGAACAGGCCGGGCAAGGTCGGATGACGACCAACAATGGGCAAGCCATCCTGGGTGCCAATGCGAATACCGGCAAAGGTACGGATCACCCGCTGGCGCGCCAGCGCCGGGTAAACCGCCAGCGCCTCGCGCAACAGGGTGGAGACGGTCTGCACGTCAGTCTGTCGGTCGGCAAAGCCGGTTTCCCTGCTGCTGCCAATCAGAAACTGGCCTGTGGCCAGCGGGTCGATCACCAGGCTGATGCTGCTCTGCCCCAGCACCATGCGCCGCTTGGCAGCCAGATAACCGGCCGACAACAGCGGCCCGCGCAGCGCAGCGCCGCTGAGCGAGGCCCGGTCAGTCACGATTAATTGTCCTTTGCGGGGAATCAGTATGTCCTGCAAGCCCGTGAGTAAACCAGTGCCCAATCCGGCCGCGACCACCACGCGATCGGCCACCAAGGTTCCGGCTGGCGTGACCACGCCGACAACCCGGTCGTCCGACAAGGCCAGGCGCTGCACCGGCGTGTTGCGCAGAACCTGCGCGCCGCTGGCCTGCAACAGGCGATCCACAACCTGGTAACCCAGCGCATGCCCGTCATCGGGCACTTTCATGCCGGCGAGCACATGGCGGCCCAGGCCGGGCACACGCTGCATCAGCTCGGCGTGCGTGAGCGGCAGGATGCGCTCGCCCAGTTCCATCAAATCCGACCCCTGATGCGCAATCACCGCCACTTCTTCATCGGTGCGGGCAAACAGGTAGGTGGGGCGCGGGTGGTAGACGTCGCGCATGATGCCTTGGTCGACCCACTGCCCATAGAGCGTGCGAGCCTCGCAGGCCAACGCCATCATCTGCCCCGGGCGCTTGCTGGCTACCGACACAGCGCCGTCAGAGGCGCCCGAGGCACCCGCTGCTGGCCAGCGTGCGTCGAGCAGCGTTACTTTGACGCCAGCGCGCGTCAAAAAAAACGCAATCGCCGCGCCGACAATGCCAGCACCCGCGACGATCACGTGCGCGCTAGCGTGTAAAGGGGTACCCGTTGGTATGCGCAAGGTTCAGTCATGCCGCTGCAGGCGCAGGGCTAGAGTTGGGCCAACGGCACTTTTCCTGCCGTCTCGTCAGCCTGAATCAGGGCAATCAGTTCGCCCAGGTCGTTGTCAAGTCGCTGCAGCGTTGCTGCATTGAGCTGCGTCAGCGCCACCGGTAAAACGCCTTCAAACGGGCCAGGCACGTCTTTAAGCAGCGCCAGCGCCTTGGCCGTGACCTGCAGGTGCACATGGCGTTTGTCCTGGGCGTCTTTTTCCACTCCGATCAGTTCTTTTTGCAGCAAGCCTTTGACCAGATTACTGGCGGTGGACTGGTGAATGTCCATGCACCGGGCCAGCTCCCCCATGCCAATATCCGGTTGGTCACGAATGGCACTCAACGCCCACACCTGCGCGCCCCCCAATCCCACTTTTTTTTCAACCTGCTGGAAATGCGCCCGAATGGCATTGAATACGACACGAAAGCGGCGCAATACCTGCGCAGACGTAACAACCGAAGCTCGGGAAGAAGCGGCTCTTGGCATAAACAAAAACGACAATTACGGGAGGAGCATCATAGTGCCGCCGCGCCGGTTTGCAGCAACTCATGTCGAACCAGCCGCATCATCAGGTCATCAAAGGTGTAAAAACCGTTGTCGCACTGCGCCAACTGCTTGAGCGCAAAAGCTGCGCCGGTACCAAAAGCACGCCGCTCAATCGACTCGTGCACCAGCCGCACGGTCTGGTACGGAAAGCCAAAGATCACCTCGTGGTGACCGACGATACCGCCCAGGCGCAAGGATGTGATTCGGGCGTCGTCAATGCTCAAGGTCTCGGCAATTTTGCGCGCCGTGCCAGAGACCTCGGGCTTGTCACGAAAGTGCTGCTCCAGAATTTCCACGTCGGCAAACGGTGCGATCTGGCGCAGCAGGCGCGCGGCCATGATCAAAAAATTGATGCCCACAGTAATGTTGGGCGAACACATGATCCGGGTCGACTCACCCAGCGTCCTGGCGTAGGCCAGGTCTTCTGGTGTGTAAGCCGAGATGGCGCTCACCAGCGTCATGTGTCGCTGGCGCAGCGGCTCACCGTAGCCGTGTAGCGACTCAGGTCGGGAGAAGTCCACCAGCGCGTCGACCGGATGGGCATCGAGACAGGTATCCCAATCGGTCTGTGCCAGACCAAAGACCGGCACGTCGACACCGTCGATGGTGAACCGGCCATTTTCGGCAGATTTGCGCGCAATCCAGCACAATTCAATCTCCGGGTCAGCGTGCAGTACCTGTGCCACCGCCTGCCCCGCTTTGCCAAAGCCTACCAATCCAACTTTGATCATGTTCGCCTCCTGCCATGTTGTATTGCCGCGCCAGCAAGGGTGCTGGCTCAGCCCAATATAGCAAATCATATTTGCACGAAACCAATAATCCCGCACAATGCGCAATGAATAGATTTCCCTCTGCATGACCCACGAAGAAGACAGCTCCGCCGTTTTGAGCGCCATCCGCACCGAGCTGGTCGACTGGCACCTGTGGGCGGGGCGCGCGTTGGTGTTGGCGTTTGCCGCGCTGGCCGGGCTGACGGTGGTACTGTTTACCTGGCTGACCGAGCGCGCGTTTGCCGCCTTTGAATTGATGCAAGGCGGCCGCTGGTGGCTGCCGCTGATGTGGACACCGCTGTGCACGGCAGCCATCGTCTGGTTGATGCGCCGCTACGCCATGGGCAGCGCCGGCTCGGGTATCCCGCAGGTGATGGCTGCGTTGGACGCCAGCGTCACACCCGGCCACCGCAGCTTGTACGTTTCTCTCAAACTGACAGTGGCCAAAATGGTGCTGTCGACCTGGGGTCTGCTCGCCGGGCTGTCGCTGGGGCGCGAGGGCCCGTCGGTGCAAATCGCCGCCGGCGTCATGCACCACGCACGGCGCTATCTTCCAGACAAATCACAGGTATCTGCCCACGGGTTGATGATGGCAGGTGGTGCCGCCGGCATTGCCGCTGCATTCAACACGCCCCTGGGCGGCGTGATGTTCGCCATCGAAGAGCTGTCGCGCAAACCCGAGCAACGCTCCAGCGGCCTGCTGCTGGCGGCCATCGTGCTCAGCGGCTTGATGGCGGTATCCATTTACGGTAATGCCACCTACTTTGGCGTGATCCGGATCGAGAACCTGAGCGTGGCGTTGCTGCTGCCGGGCTTGGCGGTAGCTGTGCTCAGCGGCCTGGCCGGCGGGCTGTTTGCCCGGCTGCTGCTGATCTCGATCCGCGGCGACGGCGTGGACCGCTTCAGCCGCTGGCGCCGGCAGTCACCGGTGGCGTTTGCTGCAGGCTGCGGGCTGGTCATTGCCCTGATTGGCCTGGCCAGCAACGGCACCACCTTTGGCACCGGTTACGCGCACAGCCGCGCCATGCTTGAGGGCAACAACGACACCGCGCCGCTGTATGTGTTGTTCAAATTCGTCGCCACCTGGGTCACCGCCTGGGCCGGGGTGCCTGGTGGCATTTTTGCGCCAGCGCTGTCGATTGGCGGCGCTTTGGGCAATGATGTGGCGCAGCTCACGAATTACGTCAACGCGCCAACGCTAATCGCGCTGGGCATGGCGGGTTTTCTGGCGGCGGTCACGCAGGCACCGCTCACGTCCTTCATCATCGTCATGGAAATGGTCGACGGCCACGGCCTTGTGCTGAGCCTGATGGCCACAGCCATGGTCGCCAGCGGCGTGTCTCGGCTGATTTGCAAGCCGCTCTACGGTGCGCTGGCGCAACTGCAATTACTGCGGTTACCACATCCGCCAGAAAACAAGCAGCCATAAAAAAAGGAGCCCCGAAGGGCTCCTGAACTCGCTTGCTGTTCTGATCGCTAAAAAAGGACAGCGGCTGAATTATATTTGTGCAAATTGAACCGGTTCTAAGTAATAACCCTGATACTGGTCAACAGACCAGTATTGCCCCCATGGCGGCCAGATGACTTCTATTTCGGGTAAATTTGGTTCAATGCCAGCAACTTCTTTGGCCCAGCAGGCCCGCTCACCCCAGTTCTCCAACAACGAGTTTCGTACCGCCTTGGGCATGTTTGCCACCGGCGTGACGATCGTCACCGCGCGCGCGCCTGACGGTCAACTGGTCGGGCTGACGGCCAACTCATTCAACTCGGTGTCGCTGTCGCCGCCGCTTGTGCTGTGGAGCCTGTCGCAGGCAGCGCGCTCGATGGCTGCGTTTCGTCAGGGTTCGCACTACGCCATCAACATCCTGGCCGCTGACCAGCAGGCGCTGGCGCAGCGTTTTGCCAATCCGCATGTTGACCGATTTGCGGACCTGGCTTTTACCGAAGGCGTCAGCGGTGCACCGCTGATTTGCGGTTGCGTGGCCAATTTTGAATGCTTCAACCGCAGCCGCTATGTCGAGGGCGACCATGTGATTTTTGTCGGTGAGGTCGAGCACTGCGAACACCGCGCTGGTGCGTCACCACTGCTTTACCACGGCGGCAAGTTTTACACTGAGCATCCGCTCTAACGCTTCATTTGATACCCGCCATGGCACACCCTATTCTTCTGGCTTATTCCACCACCGATGGTCACACGGTCAAAATTTGTGAGCGCATCAAGTTCGTCATGACAGCGCTGGGCCAGCAGGTCACGCTGGTCAGCATTGCGCAAGCCGACACGCTCGACCTGAATACCTTTGAGCGCGTCGTTATTGGTGCCAGCATCCGCTACGGCAAACACCAGCCACAGGTGGCGGCGTTCATCGCCAAACACCAGGCCGTGCTGGAGCGTAAGCCCAACGCGTTTTTTACCGTCAACATCGTCGCGCGCAAGCCCAACAAAAACCGCCCCGAGAACAACCCGTACCTGATCAAGTACCTGAAAACCATTGCCTGGAAGCCGCAGCTGCTTGAGGTTTTTGCCGGCAAGCTGAACTACCCCATTTACGGCCCGCTGGATCGGCTGATGATCCGCTTCATCATGCTCATCACCAGCGGCCCGACCGACCCCAAGACGGTGATTGAATTTACCGACTGGAGTCGGGTCGAAGCCTTCGCCCACGCGGTGTGCGCGCTGCCCGATCTCCAAACCGTTACGGCGTAAGCCCGGCGCGTGGCCAGCACAGGAGCCACAATGTTGCGACGTATTTTTTTACTGCTGTTGCTGTTGGCGCTGTTTGGCTGTGCGTCGATGTCCGAGACGCAATGCCAGGTGGCCGACTGGCAACGGGTGGGCCTGCAGGACGGTGCCATCGGCATGGCCGAGAGCCATCTGGCCGACTACGTGAAAGACTGCGCCAAGGTCGGCGTCACGCCCGACGCGGTAGCCTACCGCAAAGGTTGGGACGCAGGCATCTTGCGCTTTTGCACCCCGGCCAACGGCTGGCGCGAAGGCACCCAGGGTCGCCATCAGGCCGACGCCGTGTGCCGGGCGCAATCTGGCTACGAGCGCTTCACCTACTACCTGAGCGCCGGGCTACAGTTTCACCGAACCGGTGAGCAGATTCGCGCCAACAACCACGAGATGCGGCGTCTGCAAAGTCTGCTGGATACCACCACCAAGGATGAAGAAAAGAAACAACTGCGCTTTGAACTACAGCAGCTGGACTGGGAGCAATTCCGGCTGCGCAATCTGATCAACCAGCAGCGGTTGCTGGCACCGTAGGCGCTACGGTCAAACTTGACCACGGGTTGACTGAAAAATTGGCGATTGCAGACTTTTGGCACATGCAGCCAGGGCCAGAAATGCGTCTCGGGCGACGAAGCGGTTAAGCTGCCAACCGATTCAACAATTTCACATCAAGGAGTCAGCAAATGAGTTACGTATGGATGGCCATCATCGGATTTCTGGTTGGCCTGGTGGCCCGGGCGTTGCTGCCAGGCGACCAAAAACTGGGCATGATCATGACTGCCCTGTTAGGTATTGCTGGCTCTTTCGTCGCCAATTTCGCCGGTCGGGCCATGGGGCTGTATGGAGCCGGTGGTGCCGCCGGTTTTATTGCCAGCGTAGTTGGGGCAATTGTGCTTTTGCTGCTTTATGGACTGGTGACCAAGGCCAGCAGGTAGCCAAGCCACGGCACCAGGATTTAGCGTTGTGGTCTTCAGGCGCAGTCGGCCAAACACAGTTGCTACTGTTACTGTAGCTCATAGAGCATGTTCTGTATGGGTTTTTATTCGCGCCCGCCATTGCTGGCGGGCGATCCTTCCACTCAACAAAACCGTGCATGGTTTCTATGTGTTTCAATCCGCGCCCGCCATTGCTGGCGGGCGATCCGCCAAGACGTAAACCCGGAACCGGGGACATCCCATGTTTCAATCCGCGCCCGCCATTGCTGGCGGGCGATCCGTGCCGATGGGGTCGGTGGGTAGGGATTGGCGCTGTTTCAATCCGCGCCCGCCATTGCTGGCGGGCGATCCAGTAATGGATGGTACTCCCCTGAGTACCCCCTTAAGTTTCAATCCGCGCCCGCCATTGCTGGCGGGCGATCCGGTGGTGCCTGGGGCGAAGGTTTGGTTGATGGTGTTTCAATCCGCGCCCGCCATTGCTGGCGGGCGATCCCCAGGGCGAATCTAGGTGGTCAGTTGAGTATTTAAGTTTCAATCCGCGCCCGCCATTGCTGGCGGGCGATCCTATCTCTAGACTTTCAACGTCCTAAATTAGAAATGTTTCAATCCGCGCCCGCCATTGCTGGCGGGCGATCCAACAACGCCGTTGGTTTGTGTTGATCGACTCACCAGTTTCAATCCGCGCCCGCCATTGCTGGCGGGCGATCCCAAGGCTGATTGGTGCGTACTGCATGGTCAACGCGTTTCAATCCGCGCCCGCCATTGCTGGCGGGCGATCCATAACTCGATTTCATCGGTAGAGAACACAGGGAGGTTTCAATCCGCGCCCGCCATTGCTGGCGGGCGATCCGGTCAGGGCCAAGAAGCCAATGGGGTCAGTGGGGAGTTTCAATCCGCGCCCGCCATTGCTGGCGGGCGATCCATCGGGCGGCCTGTGGTGTCTTTGAGCTTGGAGACGTTTCAATCCGCGCCCGCCATTGCTGGCGGGCGATCCCAGCATCGCCTACGCCATCTTGGGTGTGCAGCCTGTTTCAATCCGCGCCCGCCATTGCTGGCGGGCGATCCGCTTCGCGCCCAAGGCCTTGCTGCCAAACGATTTTTTCATGCATTCCCGCGAACCTGGCGATGGCGACATGTGTCTGCAAAAAATAGAACCTCGGAAATATCAGAAAACCATTCAAAACAATGGGTTGCGAAGCGCGCGAACCTTTAAGTAAAAAATCCATCACTTGGGGTTCGCAGGGGTAACCATACCATGGCAAAGCAGGTACGGACACCGAAAAGCAGTATCTAAAGTACTAACGGGCCATCAAAATCCACAGCCTTGAAGATGCCGTGTTCAATCACCTCGAAGCCACGCGTGCCGGGGATGCGGTACAGCCGCAGGCAGTCCATGGTGGGGTCAATTTCGGCCAGCAGCTCACGCTCCAGGGTTTCAAATTTGGCCACGTCCAGCTGGCACTCAAACACCGACTTTTGCACCCGCTGCCCGGTGCTTTCACACACTCGCGCGACACGGCGCAAGCGGCGTCGACCAGCCTTGGTCTCGGTGCTCACGTCGTAACAAACCAGTACCAGCATGATGACACTCTACTTCGCCACAAACGGCACATACGGTGCGCCGTCTTCGCGCAGGGCGCGCGCCATCAGACGGGCTTGCACCAATGGCACCAGGCCCAGCGGCACGGACTGCGCCAGCAGCGGGTGGTTGATCTCGTCCTTCTTGCGCTCTTGGTACGCCACCACCACGGCCTTGCGGGCATCAGGCTCCAGCGACACGCCGCCGCCTTCGCGCATCACAAAGTCGTCTGCATTCAACTGGCTCCGGTTGATGAGGGTCAGGGCCAGCCGATCAGCCCAAGGGCGGAACTCTTCCATCAAGTCCAGCGCCAAGGCGGCGCGGCCTGGGCGCAAGGCATGCAAGAAGCCCACCTGCGGGTCCAGCCCGGCGGCTTCCAGCGCGCTGCGGCAATCGTTCATCCACATGGCGTACAAAAAAGACAGCATGGCGTTGAAGCGGTCACGCGGTGGGCGACGGGTGCGGCCATCCATGGTGAAGGCAGCGCGTTGGTCGGGGCGCACCAGCAGGTTCAAGCCGCTGAAGTATTGGCGTGCGGCTTCGCCCTCGACACCGCGCAAGCTTTCCAGGTTGGTGACCTCGGGCAGGGCACGCAAGCTGGCGGCCAGGTCATTGGCCAAGCGGGTCAGGGTTTTGGCTTCATCCTCAGACTTGGCCTCGCGGGCGCCGCGCTGCAAAACTTGGCGGGTATTTTTGATCTTGCCCGCCACGCTGGCGCGGGCCATGTCGAGCGTGAAAGCGGGGTCGGCCACGCGCTGAAACTGGGCCTGGCGCAGCAGCACATTGCCGCTAACGGCACCTTCCAGCCGGGCTTTGAAGCGCCCGTTGTCGTCCAGCAGCACCAGCGCGATGCCGCTCTCGGCCAGCCGGTGCATGAGTGGAGCCGACAAACCGGTATGGCCAAAACACACCACCGCGCTTAGGTGGTGCAGCGGCACGCGCAGGCGGGTTTCGCGGTCTACCTCCACGCGCAGGGTGTCGTTGTCCAGCCGCAGGTAGGTGTCGGGTGTGGTGACGTAGAGGGTATTGAGGAGTTGCATGGGGTTAGTGTTTCAACCAATAACCCGGGCGACGTCTTTGATGCGATACAGCAAAGACGCGAAACACGTCACCATCAATCCGGTAATGAACGGTGTAGGGAAACACCTTCAATGGCATCGCACGGGTATTTTTTGGCCCCGGCGTACCAAGGCCTGGGTTCACCATCAAAAGCGCCACTTTGGCATTCAACTCATCGCGAAAAATCTTCGCTTGACGCTGCCCGGCCTCGCTCAAATACCACGCAAATGCTTCGCGCACCTCTTTTAACGCAGCGGCACGATAGACCAACTTCATGCTTGTTTGTTCTTGAGCATGGCATCCAATTCGGCTTGCACTTGTTCAAAGGGAATGTCCTGCCCTTGCCCAGCTTCAAACTCAGTCACCCGGCGCTCAATTTCATCATCCCAAGCTTGTGTAATGACGGCGGGCGAGTCGTTCATCGCTGAATCCAGACTGTCCACCAAGCGAACAATCAATGCGTTGCGCTCACGCTCAGGCAGTGCCAACGCTTGCACTTCAATTTCACTCAATGTGGCTGTCATGGCTTGTTCCTTTCAGAATGGTTTTCATCTTACACGTCAGGGTCAAACAAAGCGGCGCGGGCAGAGAGCAAACCCGCATGCGTGGCTTGCGGTTGGCAAATATCTTTCAAAGAGCACTCCTTGCAGCGTTGACTTTCTGTGGTGGGTGAAGGTATCAAACGGGCCTGCATACACCTTCGCATTTCCTCAAGCGTGCTTTCCACCATCTGCCGCAAGGGTGCATCTATGGCGACTTCACGCCGACGTTTACTGGAGGCATGAAAAATGGTCGAAGTGTTGATGTGAACGCCGAGCATTTCTTCCAAACACATGGCCTGTGCCGCCAACTGCAAATCGTCGTTGATCCAGGCGCGACGCGGCCCATGCTTGTATTCCACTGGGTAGACAGTACCGTCTTGCCAAAACTCCACCACGTCACATTTGCCAATCAACCCCAGGCGTTCGCTCCACACGGGTAGCGCATATTCCACCCGTGCGCCACTGCGCGAGGTGGTGTGGGCCACTTGATCAACCCGCTCGTGCTCGGCATTGCCGCGCTGGGTGTGAAGGTTGTCCTGAAATTGCGCCTCAACGTAAATCAGGGCAAAACGACGGGGGCAGTAGGCGTACTGGTTGAGTGCCGAAATGTTGATCGGTTCAACCTCCGCCTTGGGTGCATCCATGTTGCTCACACTGCCCACCTTGTCAGTCAGGCCTTGACCAGCCGATTCTCAGAAAAATCCCAGCGCCAAAGTTCAACCCCTTTGGGCATACGTTCCAGGTGCTGTGTCACCGCGTAATCTGCATAGCAGCGTGGAGTTTTGCCGCTGCCTTTGAGCGCGGGGACGTCGATGATGCGACCAAGATCAAGCAAGTGATGCGCTGGCGCACAACCCAACATAGCCTGCTTTTCACGCTGCACCAGATCGGTATCCGTTCCGACATGTTTGAAGACAAACAAATCACGGCAGGCCATCACACCCTTGGAGGCAGAACGATCATGGTCAAACATGTTGGCCAATGCTTCCCATAGCTCATTCAGGTCGGCATCGGTGAATTGCGTGCCTTGCGCCAGGTTGGCAGAAACAAACCCTTTGGTGGCGTAGAGACCGTAGGAGATGAGTGACTTGCGGCCCATGGTGCGCAACTTTAACTCTGGTTTTACCTCGTTCTCCCACTGGAGCATCTGCGAAGAAGTACCCTTTACATCTTCCGCAATCGCTCCACGGGTAATCGCGACATCCATTGGAAAGATGGAGTCGATAGAGCGAGAAAAGGCCACTTGCACAGGGCCACGGACTTGTCCTGCATTGGCACCGGTAGACATGACCGCGCCAAAGGTGCGCACGTCATAAAACTGCTGGCACATCCAAGCACGCGCGGGTAACACCTTAGCCTTGGGTGCCTTAGACTTTTTGCCTTTGGTCGCAGCGGCTTCATCACCGCCAGCTTTTTCATCCTCCTCCATTACTGGAACACCACCCGTCTGCTCGTGAGCCATCAATATCGGTCGATTCAGATTTGTCCCATGCTCTATAAATATGGCGTACCCACCACCATTGCCATGCTTCATCTGCACATAGTTGCGAATCCGGCGCTTGATGGCGACATCCGACACCAAACCGTGCATGTCTTCGGGATCAATGCGTGGACTGTTACCAGCATCTGGGTCGCCATTGGGATTGCCATTTTCACAATCGAAGAGGTAAAGAAATTCGTAGCGGTTCTTGATGGGTGTGCTCATGCGGATTCTCCTTTTGTGTTGCTGTTGTTACTGTCCTTTTTAGGTGTACGCAGGGCGGCCAGTTGCTGGTAATAACCCAACGCGAAAAGACCTTGCCCCTCAAGGTTCAGAGTGAGAGGAAATTTGTCGCCCAACTGCCCCATAACCTCGGCAATTTGCTGCTCAAACCAATATGACAGCCCACCTTCGAGTTTGCCCAAGTGGTTGCGAGAATTTCCTACCAAGCGACCAAAGGTAAGCCCAGGTGCAGTACTGGCGACAGCATAGAAACGCTGCACCACACCGGCCCCTACATCGCCTAGCGCAGACTGCTGTAATTTGGCGAGTACCGCCAGAAGGCGCCCGCAGTGATAAGCCGGGTCAGGATGATCCGGGTTGAGATAGGGTTGCATAAGCGCCTTTCCTTGAGGTTGACGAACAAAATAAGCTTTGATCAGACCCATACGGGCATGACTAAAAGTTTCATCTTTGACAATGGCAGAGCGAAAGCGGTCTAGCGCCTGCGCCATCAAAGGTTGGGGAATGGGCAGTTGTGCAACCGCCGCATGCCATAACACCGAAGTGGTGGACGCTGGTAGGTCTTTGAGTTCACGAACTAACGACCCACCCACAGCCAAAAATTTTGGATCAGGAGCCAAACGGTTCCCGCCCTCACGGTGCACGATGGCCATATCCGTGAACCATGCCTCAATATGCGCAACCAATTGAACAAATTGCCCATCCATCCAGTCCCGCACCATCACCCGCCCGGAGGCGCCTGAGAGCGTCATGGCGTAGTAGTGGTTATTTCCCAACGCAGAACGATTCCCGCTGCGAATGGCATCAAGCAACTTGCGCGCTTGAGCCAAGGCAGATGCCGTCTGTTGCTCGCCGGTTTCCATGCCATAGAGCATGGAAAAGGGGTCTTCTTCCGGGGGAATGTGTTCTTTGAACCAATACACCATCATGGCATTGGTGCGCCGCGAAGGGTTCTTGCCTGTGGCTTCTTTCTGCTGCCGAATGAGGTGGTTTAACGCATCCACGTATTGCTGTGCAGGTGCTTCTCCCATGGCTGCGTTGGTTGATTTTTCAAGTCCGTAGGACTGAAACGCGGCCTTGTCAAAACCAACCATGACATCACCCATGGACAGACCACCAACACCTGACAGGCCCGAAATTTTGGGTTGTGTCAGTAGCGGTTCAACAGGTTCACCAGTCAGCAAACACAGCATGCTTCCCGCGGGCGGACTGTCACCAGTTTCGACACCACCGCCAAGGGCTTGGGTTCGCCAATCACGCCACCATTGCTGTACGCCCGTATCTTCACGCGGGTCAAGTGCACCCACCTGCCAAGTTACCCAGTCTGCTGGTTT
>Ga0210020_1000186_pt1 | contig 66194 bp, 64 predicted proteins | sample CryGeymeta201514_FD_183980 | JGI IMG/M metagenome (GOLD analysis project Ga0210020, IMG submission 183980) | Groundwater microbial communities from Crystal Geyser aquifers in Utah, USA - Crystal Geyser metaG 2015-14 (SPAdes) (version 2) | ecosystem: Environmental > Aquatic > Deep subsurface >... | reverse complement strand
GACAAATTATAAGTGCTAAAGAAATGCAATATGTTACAGCAGCCAGAGCCTTAGGATTTAGTGATTATAGAATCATTACAAAACACATACTTCCTAATATCATGGCACCTGTTATTGTTATTTCTGCTGCTAATTTTGCAGCTGCTATTTTAATTGAAAGCGGGCTTAGCTTTTTAGGTATTGGAGCACAACCACCCATGGCTAGTTGGGGCGCCATGATTAAAGATCATTACAATTATATTATTTTAGGAAAACCTTATTTAGCAATTATTCCTGGGCTTTGTATCATGAGTTTAGTTATGTCTTTCATGCTTATTGGAAATGCCTTGCGAGATGCTTTGGATGTTAAAAGTTAAATGTAACTATGGATATTTACCATATTTAAATGTCATGACTTCAACCAAAATAATTCAGTTAATAGTTAAAAAGACTATAAGCTCTACTTACAGTCATGATATAAAAATTATTTTTTAAACATAAAATAGACAGCTAAAATCAAAAACAAAAACGCTATAATATGGTTGGTTCTGAAGGTTTCGGTTTTAAAAACAATTAGTGTAAAAACCGCAAATACTACCAAGGTTATGACTTCCTGAATAAGTTTTAATTGTATAAGCGAGAACGGGCCACCATGTTCTTTAAAGCCAATTTTATTAGCAGGTACTTGAAATATATATTCAAATAAAGCAATCCCCCAACTTATTAAAATGATTGAAATAATTCCTAATTTATTAAACCATTTTAATTCAGAGAATTTTAAATGTCCATACCAAGCAATGACCATAAACGTGTTGCTTAAAATTAAAAGTCCAATGGTTGTGAGTCCTTTCATACGATGTCTTTTTATGTTTGGAAGTAAATTTTAGGATAAACGAAAGAAAAAATCGAGTTCTTATAAATCAATTTTCATGTGGACATTCAAGTCTTCAATATAACCTAAAACCTCGTCCTTGCCTGTTTCATTACTTGATGAGGTTACAAAATAATTAGGCAAATCTTCCCAAGTTTCTAAAAGCCTGTTTTTATAGTCTTCAACATGTTTTATAATAGCATTGGGTTTTAATTTATCAGCTTTTGTGAAAACAATAGAGAAAGGAATGCCATGTTCTCCAAGCCATAGCATAAATTCTAAATCAATGGTTTGAGGTTCGTGGCGAATATCAACCAGTACAAAAGCAGAAATTAGTTGCTCTCTCAAGCTAAAGTATTGAGTGATAAATTTTTGAAAAGTTTTTTTTGAGCTTTTTGAAACCTTGGCATATCCATAGCCAGGCAAATCTACTAAAAACCAGTTTTTATTAATTAAAAAATGATTGATGAGTTGTGTTTTTCCGGGTCTTCCAGAAGTTTTTGCTAAACTCTTTCTTTGGGTTAGCATATTGATTAATGAAGATTTCCCAACATTACTTCTGCCAATAAAAGCGTACTCGGGCAATCTGTTTTTAGGGCATTTAGCCACATCAGAATTGCTCATCACAAATTCAGCAGATTTTATTTGCATACGGTATATTTAGAAATTTAAAAATTTCTTTTAGTTAACCAAGATTCAAGAATTTTATTAAATTCATCTGGATGTTCCATCATAGCTGCATGCCCACATTTATCTATCCAAAACAAATCAGAATCTGGTAATAAGCTATTAAACTCTTCAGCAACTAAAGGTGGTGTAACGGTGTCGTTTTTACCCCAAATGATGCATGTTGGTGTTGTCATTTTAGGTAAATCATGAGCCATATTATGTCTTATAGCGCTTTTTGCAATGGCAAGGGTTTTTATAAGTTTATTCCGGTCATTTACAGTTTCATAAACTTCGTCTACAATTTTCTTAGTTGCTATATTAGGGTCATAAAAAACATCTTGCGATTTCTTTTTAATAACTTCATAATCACTACGTTTTGTATAGCCACCGCCCATAGCGCTTTCGTAAAGTCCAGAGCTTCCGGTTATTACTAAGGCTTTAACTTTTTCGGGATGCAATTTGGTATGATATAAACCAATATGTCCGCCTAGAGAATTACCTAACAAAATAACGTTATCTAAACTTTTGAATTCAATAAAATCATGCAAGTATTTAGCAAAACTTTTAACATTGGTTTTGAGTAATGACATGGAATAAACAGGAAGTTCCGGAACAATTACTTTATACCCTTTAGAGCTAAAATATTGGGTTACAGAATCAAAATTACTTAAGCCTCCCATGAGTCCATGAAGTACAACAATTGGTGTGCCTTCTCCAACCTCAATATAACTGTAATTTTTTTCTTTTCTTAAAAGATGCATACCTGTCTATTTCGTCATTTTGTTAAAGACAAATATAGTTATTTCATTCATATTTCAACTCATTAAAATACTTCTCATAAGTATTTATTGAGATCTCAGATGTTAACAATTTAATACCACAGCACGTAAATTTTATAACTCATTGAAAACAAGAGTTTAAGTGTGGTTTTTTATGCAAATGCCATGCTGTATATGCTTTTAGTCGAAAAATTATCAACAAAGTGGTATAATGTGGTAAAAAGTGGTAAAATTTTCAATATATTTGAATCTTAAAGACAAAATCCAGAACTAACTGCTTTGAATTCATTAATAGGAACATACGAATGTAAAGTTGATGCCAAAGGAAGGCTCATGCTTCCTGCTGCATTAAAAAAGCAGTTGAATCCGGTTCTTAAAAATGGATTTGTGTTAAAACGTGCTGTTTTTCAGCCTTGTTTAGAATTGTATCCTATGACTGAATGGGAGATTTTAATGCAAAAAATAAACAGACTAAATAAATTCAAAAAAAAGAATAATGATTTTATTCGTCGCTTTACAGCTGGTGTAAAAATTGTTGAAATTGACTCTAATGGGCGATTGCTCATACCAAAAGACCTTACCGTTTTTGCTGAGATTTCAAAAAACATAGTGGTGTCTTCAGCCATTAATATTATTGAAATCTGGGATAAAGATGCGTACGAAAAAGCGATTGATGACGCTACAGGAGATTTTGCAGATTTGGCAGAAGAAGTAATGGGACAAGATGATGACGACCATGGAATATCATAATCCAGTACTGCTCAAAGAAACCGTTGAGGGTTTAAATATTAAAGAAGATGGTGTTTATGTGGATGTAACTTTTGGTGGTGGCGGACACAGTAAAGAAATATTAAAGCATCTTGGAGACAAAGGAAAATTGTTTGCCTTTGATCAAGATCAAGATGCTCTGGCAAATACTATTGATGATAATCGTTTCACTTTAATCCATGAGAATTTCAGGCATATAAAACGGTTTTTACGCTTTTATGGGGTTAAAGAAGTAGATGGAATTTTGGCTGATTTTGGTGTATCATCACATCAATTTGATGTAGCAAAAAGAGGATTTTCAACCCGCTTTGAAGCAGATTTAGACATGAGAATGAATCAAAAAAATAAGCTGTCCGCTTTTCATGTGGTAAACGAATATGACGAAGATAGCTTAAAAAATGTATTGGCTCAATATGGTGAATTAAGATCAGCACCAGCCATGGCCAAGACCTTAATTGAATATAGAAAAGAGCAAGAAATTAAGACCAGTGAACAACTTAAAAATGTGTTGAAAAAGTTTTTACCTCCAAGACATGAAAATAAAGTTTTGGCTCAAATATATCAAGCCATTCGCATTGAGGTAAACCAAGAGATTGAAGCTTTAAAGGAATTTTTAGAACAAACTCCAGAGCTTTTAAAACAAGGAGGCAGATTGAGTTTTATTTCCTATCATTCCTTGGAAGACAGGTTGGTTAAAAGATTTATAAGAAACGGCATGTTTGAAGGAGAACCAGTACGAGACGTGTACGGAAATTTTGAAGTGCCGTTAAAAAAAATAAACGGACTTATGGTTCCGTCAAAAGAAGAAATTAACAGAAATAGCAGAGCAAGAAGCGCCAAATTACGTATAGCCGAAAAAATATAAATGAAAAAGAAAATCTATAGCCTATTAAAAGGAACCTTTTTGGTAAGTGATGATTCTTTTAAAAATTGGAGAATTATCATATTCATTTCAATTCTGGCCATTATAATGATTGCTAGTTCTCATAGTGCAGATAAAAAGGTTTATGAGATTGCTAGGTTGAAAAATGAAGTGAATGAAATGCGATCCCAGTTTATTGATGGACGATCAAAGCTTATGAGGCTCAAAATGGAATCTGAAGTGATGAAGAAAATGAGTGAAAAAGGAATAGCGCCATCGGTTATTCCTCCAAAAAAAATTAGAGTTAAATCTCAAAAATAAAAATAAAGTCTTGGCAATAAGCGATAAAAACATATTAAACAGAGTGTATTTTATAGCAGGATGTATGTTCATCTTCTGTTTGGCGGTTGTGTTTAAAATAACCACCATTCAGTTTGTTCATGGTGATAAATATAGAGCTTTAGCAGAGCAAAGAGTTGTAAAAAATGTTGTTATTCCTGCTAATAGAGGAAATGTATATTCAGCAAAAGGAAACCTATTGGCAACCTCTATTCCAAAATATGATATTAGGTTGGATGCATTAACACCATCCAATAAAATCTTCGAAAAGTTTTTAAAACCATTAAGTGACTCGTTAGCCAAGAACTCTGAAAAATCATCAAGTCATTATCAAAATCTAATAAGAAAAGCAAGAGCCAATAAAAACAGATATTTTTTACTAGCCAAAAATATTGGTTATTCTGATTATGTACGAATGAGGAATTATCCAATGTTAAACCTTGGAGCTTTTAAAGGCGGACTGATTGTTGAACAAACAACAAAACGCGAGCATCCTATGGGTGGCATAGCACAAAGAACCATTGGTTATGAGCGAATTGATGAAGATGGCAATACAACCAGACCTGGAATTGATGGTGCCTATGGTGTAAAATATTTGCGGGGTAAGGATGGAAAAAGAGCTAAACAGCAAATAGGTAAAGGGCAATGGAAACCCATTGTAGATTATAACCAAATAGATCCTCAAGATGGCTATGATGTTTATACAACTATTGATGTAAATATCCAGGATATTGCACATCATGCCTTATTAGAACAACTGGAAAAGTATAAAGCAGACCATGGTTGTGTGGTAGTTATGGAAACCAAAACGGGAGAAATTAAAGCCATTTCAAATTTGGGAAGAAACCCTGAAGGCTATTATTATGAGCGTTTAAATTATGCTGTTGGCGAAAGCCATGAATCGGGTTCCACGTTTAAATTAATGGCAGTTACGGCGGCTTTAGAAGATAAAGTTATTGATACCAGTGATGTGGTGGACACAGAAAAGGGTATTATCTGGTTTTATGGCAAACCTGTTAGAGATTCTCATCACGGTGGTTATGGAAAAATTACGGTTTCTGAAGCTTTTGAAGTGTCTTCAAATACTGGTATTGTTCGGGCTATCGATAAGGCGTACTCAAAAAACCCAGAAAAGTTTGTAGATAGGCTTTATAGCATGAATTTAAATGAAAAGTTAGACTTGTCTATTATTGGAGAACCAAGTCCTATTATTCCAGATCCACGTATTAAAAATGGTCGTTGGAGTGGTATTGCTCTGCAATGGATGGCTTATGGCTATGGTGTATCATTTACGCCATTGCAAACCCTTACTTTTTATAATGCTATTGCAAATAACGGCGAAATGGTGAAGCCTCAATTTTTAAAAGAGGTTAAAGAATTTGATAAGGTTATTGTGCCTTTTAAAAAAGAAGTGATCAATAAACAAATATGCTCAGAAGAGACCGTTGCTAAAGTTCAGCAGTTGCTAAAAAATGTCGTTAACAAAGATCATGGAACTGGACATAGATTGTATTCAGAAAACTTCTCAATGGCCGGTAAAACTGGAACGTGTCAAAAAGATTACAAAAACAAAGAAAAACTCAATTATATCTCATCCTTTGCGGGATATTTTCCAGCAGATAATCCCAAATATTCCTGCATTGTAGTCATTCATGAACCTGATAAAAGCGTTGGCTATTATGGAGCCGATGTGTCTGGTCCAGTATTTAAAAAGATTGCACAAAAAATTTTTACAGACACACCTATTGTAGATGAAATAGAGTCCTTAGTGGTACATGCTGTTTCATCAGAAAATGAATTTGAAAATTATTACCAAACAGCACAAACCTATAAAACCATTATGCCTAGTGTTGTTGGTTTGCCTGCTATGGATGCTGTGGCGCTTTTAGAAAATATGGGGCTTAAGGTTAAAATGAATGGCGTAGGTATTGTAAAAAAGCAATCTATTGATAAAGGCCAAAAAATAAATAAAAATCAAACAGTTGTTTTAGAAATTTCATGATAGCATTAAAAGACATATTGTATAAAGTAACCATTAATGCTGTGGTAGGTAGCACGTTTGTTGATGTTAATGCTATTCATTTTGATTCTAGAAATGTTGGCAGCAATGATGTGTTTGTTGCTGTTAAAGGTGTTATTGTTGATGGGCATAACTTTATTGATAAAGCTATTGAAAAAGGAGCTATAGCCATAGTTTGTGAAACCTTGCCACAAAACTTCCAGCATGATATTACTTATATAGAAGTCGAAAATGCCTCCAAGGCATTGGCTTATATGGCTTCAAATTATTATGAGAGTCCTTCTGAAAATTTAAAACTGGTTGGTGTTACTGGAACTAACGGAAAAACAACGGTAGCTTCCTTGTTATATCAATTATTTAGTAAAGCAGGATTTAAAGTTGGGCTGCTTTCAACTGTAAAAATAGTGGTTGGTACTACGGAGTACAAAACAACCCATACTACACCAGATTCTTTAACTATTAATAAGTATTTAAAGATGATGAATGAAGACGGTGTAGAGTTCTGTTTTATGGAAGTGAGTTCTCATGGTATTCATCAACATAGAACCGAAGGATTGCATTTTGAAGGTGGAATTTTCACCAATTTAACACACGATCATTTAGATTATCACAGCACATTCGCGGAATACAGAGATGTTAAAAAATTATTTTTTGATAATCTGCCATCTACCGCTTTTGCTTTAGTAAATGTTGATGACAAAAATGGTTTGGTCATGCTTCAAAACACAAAGGCAAAAAAGTTTACTTACGCATTAAAAACCTACGCCGATTACAGAGGGCAAATTTTAGAAAATGAGTTTAGTGGACTCCTTCTTAAAATAAATGAAATTAATGTATGGACTAAACTTATTGGAAACTTTAATGCTTATAACATGCTGGCCATTTATGGAACTGCAGATTTGCTTGGTTTAGATAAAACCGAAACGTTGCAATTAATTAGTGGTTTAGAAAGTGTAAGTGGTAGATTTCAATATTTAATCTCAGATGAAAATATCACAGCCATAGTAGATTATGCCCATACACCCGATGCGCTTAAAAATGTTTTAGAAACCATTAATAGTATTCGCACTAAAAATGAAGCCTTAATTACGGTTGTAGGTTGCGGTGGAGACAGAGATAAGACCAAGCGTCCAACCATGGGGCATATAGCTTCCACATTAAGCACCAAAACTATTTTTACCAGCGATAATCCAAGAAGTGAAGAACCAGAAGCGATTATTACAGATATTGAAAATGGTGTAGAGCCTCAAAATGTTAAAAAAGTAGTGTCCATAGTAGACAGAAAACAAGCTATAAAAACAGCTTGTCAGATGGCCCAGCCAAATGATATCATTCTCATTGCAGGAAAAGGCCATGAAACGTATCAGGAAATTAAAGGAGAGCGCTTTGATTTTGATGACTATAAAATAGTGCAAGAATTTTTAAAACAATTACAAAAATAATATGCTGTATTATTTATTTGATTATTTAGAAAAACAATTCCAAATACCAGGAGCATCACTTTTTGGGTTTATAACCTTCAGAGCTGCTTCTGCTATGATATTATCATTGCTTATTTCAACTATTTATGGTAAAAGAATTATTAGGTTTTTACAAAAACAACAAGTAGGAGAAACCATTAGGGATTTAGGTCTTGAAGGGCAGCAACAAAAAGCAGGGACACCAACCATGGGAGGCATCATAATCATTCTGGCAACCTTAATTCCTGTTATTTTACTCGCCAAATTAGAAAACATTTACATCATTCTGCTGATTATTACCACTATTTGGATGGGCACTATTGGGTTTATTGATGATTATATCAAAAAGTTTAAAAAAGACAAAGATGGTTTAAAAGGGAAATTTAAAGTGCTGGGTCAAGTTGGTCTTGGAATCATTGTAGGAGCTACATTATTTTTTCATAATGACGTAACCATTAAGGAAAAATTACCTATTCAAGTGCAACAAGAAATGTTAGCGTCAGACTCTAATTTGGCTCCGTCAAAACTTTTTAATGAAGAAGAAAAGTCTACTAAAACCACCATTCCTTTTTTTAAGGAAAACGAGTTTGATTATGCAGATTTAATAACATGGATCCATCCTGGTTTAGATAAATATGCTTGGGTAATTTTTATTCTTCTTTCTATTTTTATAATTACAGCCGTATCAAATGGCGCAAACTTAACCGATGGAATTGATGGTTTAGCAGCAGGGACTTCTGCTATTATAGTGCTTACCCTAGGGATTTTTGCTTGGGTTTCTGGTAATATTATTTTTTCAGATTATCTCAATATTATGTACATACCTAGAGTTGAGGAAATTACCATCTACATCGCAGCTTTTGTTGGTGCACTTATAGGTTTTCTTTGGTATAATACTTATCCAGCTCAAGTGTTTATGGGAGACACAGGAAGCTTAACCATTGGAGGTATTATAGCGGTAATTGCCATCGCTGTTAGAAAGGAATGGTTAATACCAGTTTTGTGTGGCATCTTCTTAGCCGAAAATTTATCTGTGGTTCTGCAAGTAAGTTATTTTAAATACTCTAAGAAAAAATATGGAGAAGGAAGACGCATTTTTAAAATGTCACCCTTGCATCATCATTATCAAAAAATAGGATATCACGAAAGTAAAATAGTAACAAGATTTTGGATTGTAGGTATTTTGCTAGCAATCATTTCTATTGTGACTTTGAAAATTAGATAGATGAAACGATTAGTGATTCTTGGAGGAGGAGAAAGTGGTGTTGGTACAGCACTTTTAGCAAAAGAAAAAGGCTTTGAAGTTTTTGTTTCTGATAAAGCAGTCATTAAAGAAAAATATAAACAAGTTCTTATACATCATGAGATTGAATGGGAAGAAGGTTTTCATACAGAATCAAAAATTCTGAATGCCGGCTTGATAATGAAAAGTCCAGGAATACCAGATAAAGCACCTTTGGTAAAGCAAATTAGAGCAAACGGAATTCCAGTGGTTTCTGAAATTGAATTTGCAGCTCAGTTTACTAAGGCCATTATAATTGGTATTACAGGTAGTAATGGTAAAACAACCACAGCAACCTTAACATATCATATTTTAAAGCAAGACTTAAATGTGGGTTTAGCTGGAAATATTGGGGATAGTTTTGCTAAACAAATTCTTGAGAAGGATTATCAAAACTATGTGTTGGAAATAAGCAGTTTTCAGTTAGATGATATTGTTCATTTTAAACCGCATATAGCAGTTATTACCAATATTACGCCAGATCATTTGGATAGATATGATTACAAGTTTGAAAACTATATCGCTTCAAAATTCAGAATTGTAGAAAATCAAACTAAACAAGACTATTTAATTTATGATGCAGATGATCTAGTTATTGAAAATTGGTTAAATATCAATCCAGTTCAATCAACATTATTGCCATTTTCATTAACCAGAACTATTGAAAATGGAGCGTATTTAAAACAAGAAAACATAATAATAACCATAGAAAACAACCAAATAATTATGCCAACATCAAATCTAGCATTAGAAGGAAAACACAATATTAAAAATGCTATGGCGGCTTCAACCGTTGCGCATTTACTCAGAATAAGAAAACAAACCATTCGCGAAAGTTTAGAAAATTTTCAAGGGGTAGAGCATCGTTTAGAGCATGTACTTAAAATTAATAAAGTTCAATATATAAACGATTCTAAGGCTACCAATGTAAATGCTACTTATTATGCTTTAGAAAGCATGGAAACACCAACCGTGTGGATTGTTGGTGGGCAAGATAAAGGCAATAATTATGAGGAGTTGTTCTCGTTTGTAAACGAAAAAGTCAAAGCCATCATTTGTTTAGGAGTTGATAATGAAAAGCTATTAAACACTTTTGGAGGTATGGTTGATATTATTGTTGAAACTCAATTCATGAGTGAAGCAGTAAAAATAGCTTATAAAATTGCAGAAGCAGGAGACACAGTTTTACTGTCGCCAGCTTGTGCAAGTTTCGATTTGTTTGAAAACTATGAAGATAGGGGAAGACAATTTAAAGCTGCTGTAAGAAATTTATAAAATTATTTTTTGATAAAAAAGATAGATGCAAACACTATTTAAAAACATAAAAGGAGATCGTTTAATATGGGCTATAGTGGCTTTATTGGCAATTTTTTCATTTCTACCAGTTTATAGTGCGGCAAGTAATTTGGCTTATACAGCTAGTAATGGCAACACATTCTCGTTTTTTGTAAAGCATTTTATGCATTTGTTTTTAGGGTTTTCAATTATGTACGGCGTTCATAAAATTCCATACAGATATTTTAGAGGTTTATCATTGGTAATGATACCAATTGTACTGATTTTATTAATATTAACTATGTTTCAAGGCATTACCATAGAAGGCGCTAATGCCAGCAGATGGATTCAGATACCTATTGTAGGGATGTCATTTCAAACGTCCACTTTAGCTTCCGTAGTCCTTATGGTGTATGTAGCTAGATATATGTCTAAAATAAAAGATAAAGACATTACTTTTAAGGCTTCCATTTTGCCCCTGTGGTTGCCTGTTTTTTTAGTGTTGGTATTAATTTTGCCAGCCAACTTTTCTACGGCAGCCATTATGTTTGTAATGGTGACTATGTTAGTATTTTTAGGTGGTTATCCTTTGCGTTATCTACTTATAATAATGGGTTCTGGCGTTGTAGCTTTGGCACTGTTTGTTTTAATAGCAAAAGTATTTCCTGATGCTATGCCAAACAGAATTGATACTTGGATGAGTCGATTAGAGAGTTTTACCAACGGAGAAGATTCTGAGGCCGACTATCAAATTGAAAAAGCTAAAATAGCCATAGCTTCTGGAGGTATTCAAGGTGTTGGACCAGGAAAAAGTATACAAAAAAACTTTTTGCCTCAGTCATCATCAGATTTTATTTTCGCCATTATTATTGAAGAATATGGCTTGATAGGTGGATTTTCACTTATCATTTTGTATTTGTGGTTGCTATTCAGAATTGTCATTGTAGCTCAAAAGGCGGATACCATTTTCGGAAAGTTATTGGTATTAGGTGTAGGGCTTCCCATTGTATTTCAAGCCATGATAAATATGGGAGTTGCGGTAGAATTATTTCCGGTTACTGGCCAAACCTTGCCTTTAATTAGTAGTGGAGGAACCTCTATTTGGATGACTTGTTTGGCCATAGGAATCATTTTAAGTGTCAGTGCAAAACGTGAAGAAATAAAAGAGTTTGAGATTAATGACGATAATCCTCTTGAAATTTTATCAGAAACAATTTAACGAAGACAATTAGGTGTCAGAACAAAATAGAACATATAAAATTGTACTCTCAGGAGGCGGAACAGGTGGACATATTTATCCGGCAATAGCTATTGCAAATCATTTAAAAGACCGTTTTCCAAATGCAGAATTTTTATTTGTTGGTGCCAAAGATAGAATGGAAATGGAAAAAGTGCCACAAGCAGGTTATAAAATTAAAGGCTTATGGATTTCTGGTATCCAAAGAAAACTAACATTAAAAAATGTAGTGTTTCCATTAAAATTAATTAGCAGCTTGTGGAATGCGCGTAAAATAGTAAAATCTTTTAAACCAGATATTGCCATTGGTACAGGTGGATTTGCAAGTGGGCCATTATTATACATGGCGGCAATAAAAAATATTCCATGTTTAATTCAAGAGCAAAATTCATATCCAGGAATTACAAACAAATTACTAGCCAAAAAGGCTCAAAAAATCTGTGTGGCCTATGATGGGTTAGAGCGTTTTTTTCCAAAAGATAAAATAATAAAAACAGGAAATCCTGTTCGTCAAGATTTGCTAAACATAGAGAGTAAAACCTTACAATCAAAAGATTTTTTCAATTTAAAATATGGAAAATACACCTTATTGGTTTTGGGTGGAAGCTTGGGAGCAAGGCGTATAAACGAACTTATTGAAAAAAAATTGGACTTTTTAAATACCCAAAACGTGCAAGTTATTTGGCAATGTGGAACCTTGTATTATAATCAATATAAAATTTATAATAACACAAAAGATATTCAGGTATATCCTTTTTTAAACAACATGGATTTTGCCTATGCGGCGGCCGATATAATTATCTCAAGAGCAGGAGCAAGTTCGGTTTCAGAGCTATGTATTGTTGGAAAACCAGTCATTTTTATTCCGTCACCCAATGTAGCTGAAGATCATCAAACTAAAAATGCCTTATCTATTGTAAACAAAGAAGCAGCAATCCTTATTAAAGAAGAAGATTTAGAGGTGGATTTTGAGAATAAATTTTCGCAATTAATTCAATCTTCAGGAAATCAAAAAAAATTAGGAGCAAACATTAAAAAATTAGCATTAGTAAATGCTACCAAAGAAATATCGGATGAAGTGGTTAAACTTCTAAAAAAATAATATGAACCTTAGCAATATACATAATGTTTATTTAATTGGAATTGGAGGCATTGGCATGAGTGCTTTAGCAAGATATTTCCATGCTAATAATAAGTATGTTGCAGGTTTTGATAAAACGCCAACAGAGTTAACAGAGAACCTTGTAGCTTTAGGGATTCACGTTCATTTTGAAGATGCTGTTCATAACATTGAATCACCTTTTTTAATTGCTGAAAAGACATTGGTTATTTACACACCTGCTATTCCTAGCAATCATAAAGAGTTAATGTATTATAAAACCAATGGTTTTAACGTTTTAAAACGTTCTCAGGTTTTAGGATTCATTACAGAAAACACATTTTGTTTAGCTGTTGCAGGAACTCATGGAAAAACAACTACAACAAGTATTCTTGGGCATTTAATGTATGAATGTCAGGTGCCTTTAACAGCTTTTTTAGGAGGAATCAGTGAAAATTACAATTCCAATTTAATTATGAATGGAACCGAGGTAACGGTGGTTGAAGCTGATGAATTTGACCGTTCTTTTTTAACATTATCTCCAGATATGGCTTGCATTACCTCTATGGATGCCGATCATTTAGATATTTATGGTGACGCCTTACAATTAAAAAAATCGTTTGAAGATTTTTCTAAAAAAGTTAAGGACCATGGTAAATTATTTATAAAAAATGGCCTTCCATTACAAGGTATAACTTATGGTATTGAAGATGATTCAGACTATTCAGTAACCAATATAAAAATACAAAATGGCACGTATGTTTTTGATGTTAAAACACCAACAACCGTGCTAGAAAATTTTCAATTTAACCTGCCTGGTAGACATAATCTGTCAAATGCATTAATAGCCTTAGCGATGGCTGTGGAGTACGGTTGCCCTTACCGCCAGCTCGCTAAGGCATTAGCATCTTACAAAGGGGTTAAAAGACGATTTACCTATCATATAAAAACAGATGATTTTGTTTTTATTGATGATTACGCCCATCATCCAGAAGAAATTAATGCCGTACATCAAGCAGTGAGAGAAATGTATCCCAATAAAAAAGTATTGGCTATTTTTCAACCACATCTGTATAGTAGAACCAGAGATTTTGTAGATGATTTTGCAAAGAGCCTTTCTCAGTTTGATGACATTATGTTGCTTGATATTTATCCGGCAAGAGAATTGCCTATTGAAGGTGTTACATCAAAATGGTTATTGAATAAAATAAAGAATCCAAATAAACAGCTTATCAGTAAAGCAGAAATGATGCAGAAAATTCGCGAGAGTAAAGCTCAAATTTTGCTAACTATTGGAGCAGGTGATATTGGTGAAGAAGTTAAACATATTAAAAAAGAATTGAGCATTGCGAGTTAACTGGAATTACATAAAAATGATCATGCTTTTTGGCATTGTTATATTTTTATTTGCTTTTTCGGCCAATAGGAACATGGCAAGAAAAGTAACTGATGTTGACATTCGGTTTAAGGGTGAATGCAATCTATTTGTAACCCATGAAACTGTTAGTAAATTGTTAATACAAAATCAACGCAGTGTTAAAAATATGGCTAAAGAAACTTTAGATTTGAACCAATTAGAGAAGTCCCTAAAATCTAACCAAATGATTAAATCAGCTGAAGTGTATGTTACTGTAAATGGAGTAGTTAAGGCTGATATTGAACAAAAAACACCTATAGCAAGAGTGAACACTGCGGAGTCTTATTACATTGATGACGAAGGTTTTTATATGCCATTGTCAAACAATTTTACAGCTAGAGTTCCTTTAGTGACAGGGTTTGTGAATAAAAATAATTTAGAAAATATTTTTATAGTTGCCAACAAAATTAAAAGTGACGATTTTTTAATGAAGAATGTTATTGGAATTCATCAAGACGCTAATCAAACGTTGTACTTAAAGTTACGTCAATGCAGTTTTGTTGTTAAACTTGGAAGTATTAATTATCTAGATAAAAAAATAAATAACCTCAAAGCGTTCTATCAAAAAAACCTACAGGATAAAACCCTTAATAATTACAGTAAAGTTAATTTACAATTTGATAATCAAGTAGTATGTACCAAAACGTAAACTATGGAGCATAATATAGCAGTAGGACTAGACATAGGAACCACAAAAATTGTGGCTATGATTGGGCGTAAGAATGAATACGGCAAAGTAGAGATTTTAGGAATAGGAAAATCCAAAAGTCTAGGTGTTCACCGTGGTGTTGTAAATAACATTACTCAAACCATTCAATCCATTCAGCAAGCTGTTCAGGAAGCAGAAGCAACATCTGAAATTAAGATTGAAGGTGTTACGGTTGGTATTGCAGGTCAGCATATTCGAAGCCTTCAGCATAGTGATTATATTACCAGGCCAAATTCAGATTTGGTTATTGATGAGAATGATATTGATAAACTTATCAATCAGGTTCATAAATTAGTCATGTTGCCAGGTGAAGAAATTATTCATGTGTTACCACAAGAGTTTAAAGTTGATGGACAAGCAGAAATAAAAGAACCTATTGGTATGTATGGAGGACGATTGGAAGCGAACTTTCATGTGGTTGTGGGTCAGGTTTCATCCATTAGAAATGTTGGTCGTTGCGTGCAAAGTGCAGGTTTAAATTTAGAAGGGATAACCTTAGAACCATTGGCATCTGCAAATGCCGTGCTAAGTCAAGAAGAAAAAGAAGCTGGTGTTGCCTTAATAGATATTGGAGGTGGTACTACGGATTTGGCCATTTTCAGAGATGGTATTATTCGTCATACAGCCGTCATTCCTTTTGGAGGTAATGTCATAACCGAAGATATTAAAGAAGGTTGTTCAATTATTGAAAAACAAGCTGAACTGTTAAAAATAAAATTTGGCTCAGCATGGCCAGGAGAAAATAAAGACAACGAAATTGTTTCAATTCCAGGTTTGCGTGGCAGAGAGCCTAAAGAAATCACGCTTAAAAATCTTTCAAAAATCATTCATGCCAGAGTGGTTGAAATTGTAGAACAAGTGTACGTTGAGATAAAAAATTATGGCCACGAAGAACAAAAGAAAAAACTCATTGCAGGCATTGTTTTAACAGGTGGTGGCAGTCAGTTAAAGCACCTAAAACAGTTGGTAGAATATATTACGGGCATGGACACCAGAATAGGTTACCCAAACGAGCATTTAGCAGGCGATAGCGACGATGATGTAACCAGTCCACTATATGCAACCGCTGTAGGATTGGTTCTTGATGGTTTAAAGCGTCATGAAAGAAAACGTGCCGAACAAATTGAAGAAGCAAAAATCAATGATTTAAAACCTCAAGAAATCATTGAAGAAAAACCAGTAAAAGAGAGACGATCATTTCTTGATAAGTTAACAGAAAGAGTTAAAGACTTTTTAGATAACGCCGAATAGAAAAGATTATAAATAGAATAAAACCATCCATTGATAATAAAAAATAAAAATTAGTATTAATACCAGTAAAACAGAATTTATGAGCAGCAATAAAGAATTCGAAAGTATCGCGTTTGATTTACCCAAAAACCAATCAAATGTCATTAAAGTTATTGGTGTTGGAGGCGGTGGCAGTAATGCCATCAATTACATGTTCCAACAAGGCATTAAAGGAGTAGACTTTTACATTTGTAATACAGATGCACAAGCGCTTCAAAATAGTGGTGTACCAAACAAAATTCAATTAGGCGTTAATTTAACCGAAGGTTTAGGTGCAGGAGCCAATCCTCATGTAGGAGAGCAATCGGCCGTTGAAAGTTTCGAGGATATTTCAAATATGCTTGATACCAATACCAAAATGGTTTTTATTACAGCTGGAATGGGTGGAGGAACTGGTACCGGTGCAGCGCCAATCATTGCTAAAATGGCTAAAGATTTAGATATTTTAACGGTTGGAATTGTAACGATGCCTTTTCAGTTTGAAGGAAAAATGCGTATTGAGCAAGCTCAAAAAGGGATTGAAAATTTAAGATCTGTAGTAGATTCATTAATTGTAATTAACAATAACAAACTTAGGGAAGTTTATGGTAATCTTGGTTTTAAAGCTGGATTTTCAAAAGCTGATGAAGTATTATCAACCGCTGCTCGTGGTATTGCTGAGGTTATTACACATCATTACACACAAAACATCGATTTACGTGATGCTAAAACGGTATTGAGTAATAGTGGAACGGCCATTATGGGATCTGCTTTGGCTTCAGGACAAAATCGTGCTCAAGATGCCATTAGAAAAGCTTTAGATTCCCCTTTATTAAATGATAATAAAATTAGCGGAGCTAAAAATGTATTGCTGCTTATCGTTTCAGGCTCTCATGAAATTACCATCGATGAAATAGGAGAAATCAATGATCATATCCAAAATGAAGCTGGTCATGGCGCAAATATTATTATGGGTGTAGGTGAAGATGAATCACTCGAAGAATCTATAGCTGTAACCATTATAGCAACAGGTTTTAATGTAGAGCAACAAGACGAAATTTCAAATACAGAAGCTAAAAAAGTGGTCCATTCTCTTGGTGAAGATGAAGTAGTTTCTAAAGAACGTGAACCCGTTATTATTGCACCAGTTATTGAGTTGCAGAAAAAAGAAGAACCACCAGTACTTAGGCATGTTTTAGATTTTGAAGATTGTCAAGAAGAAAAAAAGAAAGACAATGACCTACACACTGAGAATGAAAAAAGCCAATCAGATGATTTTCAATTAATTCCAACATCTGAAATTATAAGAAACATTAAGGTGATTTATGAAGAAGTAAGAGCAAATGTTCAAGAGGAAGAAGACTTTATTATCAAACCGGTAACAAGAATGTCGTTTCCTGTTGAAGAAGTGGTAGAAGAAGAGCAGCAAATCACTTTAACCTTTGATTTACCAATTTCAAATAAAGAATTTTCAGAAGAAAATAAAAAAGATGTTATAGAGTACAAACTAGATGAAGATGAAGTAAAGAAAATTTCTGTAAACGATTATGTAGAGCTTATAACAGTTAACGAAACCAACGAAAAAGGAGATATTCGTTACGCTTTAGATGATTATATTGAAATAGAATCTTCAATGAATAAAAAACAGCCAAATGTTAAAGAAGAAGTTATTGAAGGTTTTGATCAGGAAATAGTTTTTGAAAAGAAAACAATAACCAAGGAGCACGTTGATAACGTAGAAGAAGACATAGACCCAATGAATAGTCCAATTTCTGATATGCTTAAAGAGCGTGCAGCAGAACGCAGACGCAAAATGAAAGATTTCAATTATAAATTCAATAACGCAAAAATTGATGATATTGAAAAGGTGCCAGCTTATAAACGCCAAGGCGTAGATTTAAAAGAAGTTCAACATTCTTCAGAAACCAATATCTCAAGAACCAGTATTGGCCTTGATGATAATGATGAAATACAACTACGAAGCAATAATTCGTTCTTGCATGATAATGTTGATTAAAAATTAACTATTTAACCTACAAGTTTTTTTAACCCGAAAGTTTCCCTCAGCTTTTGGGTTTTTTATTTGTTCAAAAATTTGTGTAACAGTAAAGGTTCAAATCTTAATTTCTTAGTATCTTCGCATTCTAATAATTATTTTGAAAAAATGAGTTTACAACAAGATATTATGACAGCAATGAAAATTGCAATGAAGGAGAAAAACACCACAACACTTACTGCTTTAAGAGCGGTAAAGTCTGCTATTTTATTAGCTCAAACAGAAAGCGGTGCTTCAGACGAATTGACTCAGGAACAAGAGTTTAAGTTGCTTCAAAAGCAAGTTAAACAACGAAAAGATAGTGCTGCCATATATTTAGAACAAGGAAGAGAAGATTTAGCAGCTCCAGAACTGGCAGAAGCAGAAGTAATAAGTCAATTTTTACCAGAGTCTTTAAGTGAAGAAGACATTGAAAAGGTTGTGTTAGAAACCATTAAAAAAATAGGAGCAGAAGGCATGAAAGATATGGGAAAAGTGATGGGAATTGTAAGCAAAGAATTAACAGGAAAAGCCGATGGTAAAACCATTTCCAATATAGTAAAAGCCAAGCTGTTATAAAAAATGCTAGGTGTAATATTATTCATTGCAATAATAAATAGTCAATTAAAAATAATTAATAAAAAGGCTGCGTAGTTCAATTGGATAGAATATCAGATTTCGGCTCTGAGGGTTGGGGGTTCGAATCCCTTCGCGGTCACTAATATAAAATGCAATAAACTGATATAAAGTTTGTTGCATTTTTTTGTTTTATTAATGTGTCACTTTTCGTGTCACTTTTTTGCGATTGTGTTCATTTCTAAGTTTTACTTGATTTAAATATCTTATAGATTTCAACTTATTGCAACTTTTATATTTATTTCTTTGAATTTTTAGAAATCAAGGTGGGTATACCAAAAAATGGAGAAAAGACATGGGGGCTTCAATCAAGTTACCTTGTCAGTCTGAAAGACATCACTCCCGAAAAAAAATATTTTGTATTTTTTTTATTTATTTAATTGTAAATAAGGACTTATAAGATATAGCTTATCTTGAGCATTATCAATTAACTGTTTTAAAAAATATGATACTCCTTGGGTGTCTAAAAATTTTGCCATTTTATATATTATTATTATCTATTATTTTCGTTTGTCAAATTGTTTACAACGGTCTAGGCTATGCGTAGTGCGGGATTTCAAGGCACTTCACTTTCCGTTTAGCTGTTAGTTTATTTAATATAATTACTTTTATATCAGCACTTTCGCCCGCATTACGTATAGCCATTGTTGGGCAATCGTACTTTTTTTTCGTCCGTCTGTTAGCGTTGGCAAAGACATACTCTTTTGCAATTTTTGGTTGCAGCGGTGGCTGGTGCGAAACGAAGTTCACGAACTCCAAAAAAAATCTACTAGCTCGTGAGTAATTGCAAATGTGTATGGCTTTTAGCGTTGGCATTATAGTTTGATTTCTAAAATTTGACTGGTGTCCACTCCTAAAATGTCGACCACTTTTACCATTACTCTGTATGTTTTCTTATTTGGATATTCGTGTTCGGCTGAAACAAATTCCAATGTTCGGTCTTGTTTGGTGCGGAAAGTCTGCCATTCGTTTTCAAAAATGTAGTTGCCTGTCCATTGTTCTTCTATTTCTCCTGCCTCGTTTTTGATGCGTATGATTTCCTTTTTGCTGTCATAGTCAAAGTCCACGCTCCAATAGTCAATCCAATCGTGCCAATTCTCCGTTAAGGTTTCTCGGTTGATAATGCCGTTTTTGTCCTTGCTTACTTTAATTATTTGCCCGTTTTCTATCACCACTTTACTTCCTGCCCGCATACTTTCTTGTATGTCTTCTATATCGTCTTGGGTGTAGTTGGTTACAAAGTCGGTGAGTTCAATTTTTACTTTGTTGCCTTTGATGATTGGTTTGGCTTGCAAATACGAAACATCATAAAACTTCACTTGTCCTTTGTTCACCGCTCTTGGGTCGAAAACATCTTTAGGAATGTAACGCAAACGAATATCAACGCCTTGTTCTTTAAATTCTTGGTTGATGCGTGGTTGCAAGCCCATTTCAAATTCAAAGCCCAATACGTCTATTTGTGTAATCAAATTGGTTCTGCACTCTTCAAAAATTTCTTGCACTCTGCTTTGGGTTACTGGCATATCTAAAGGACCAATATGCACAAAACGACTTGCTTTTTTGGCGTGAAGGGTAGCATAGTTTTCTATGCGTTGAGCGGAATATGCTCTACAAATCAAATCTAAATAGGCTTCTTCTTTGCGTTTACGCTGCCCGTTGACCAAATCATCTATAAAAAATTGCCTTTCGTACTTGCCCAAATTCAAAATCTCAAAAGCTCTAAAATCCTTGCCATTTTCTTTCAGTTCTCTTTGAACATTGATAAGCCGTTTTCTGGTGGTGTGAATAGAAAATCTGCCCAAATCGGTAGTTATCCATTTTCTATTGAGTTTCTCGGCAACGGCTGCTGTGGTACCACTACCACAAAAGAAATCGGCAACCAAATCACCTTCGTTACTACTGGCTTTGATGATGCGTTCCAAAAGAGCTTCTGGCTTCTGAGTGGGGTACCCAAGATATTCACCTGTATTATTTACGGTCTGGAACCCAATGATATCGGACCAAGTATCTGTAACCGGGCGACCCTTAGAACTATTTAAATATACTCTTCTTTCAGAACCATCAGGATTGTAATAAACCTTATATTTTTGTCCTGAATCATCAATTTTATCATACCTTTTTACAGTTTTTTCATCCAAGATGAAAAATTCTTTATTAAAGATATTCTTTGATGATTTCGAATAAAACAAAATATTGTCGTGACCCCGAATCCAATTTTGGGTTTGAGCTTTAAACCCCGAAGAAGTTTCAATTGACCAAATTATTTCTCTTAAGAAATTGTTAGTACCAAAGATATCGTCCACTATAATCCGTAAATGACTAATTACTCTATAATCACAATGCAGGTAAATGCTACCATCTTCGGCTAAGAGATTATGAATAAGTTTCAATCGTTCATACATCATACTCAAGTAGGAAGAAATCCCTTTTTGCCAGGTATCCCGATAGGCAATTTCTTCTAATACACTTTGGCTTTTAGTAGCAGTTTCTCCGTTGAGTTCTATGGTATGGCTAAAATCTGCACCAACAGCAAAAGGTGGGTCAATGTACACCAATTTTAGTCCACCTTCTTTTTCTATTTCTTCACGCATAGGGCCATTTGCTAAAGAGGACAGAATGAGTTTGTTGTCACCCCAAATTAGTTTGTTATGCCACCCTGCTTTTTGTCTGCCTTTGGTATCGAACATAGAAATGGTTTGCCCCGAAGTATCTTCTTTTCTTGGCTCGTCTATATGCTCAATGTGGTGAAAAGGCAAAGCAGCATTGGTAATGTCTTCTTTTCTGCCGTTCCAAAATAGAAATACATCTTCTTCATCACTGTGCATTTTGTATATGTACTCTTTTGGTATAGGCTGATTATTTTTAATCGCCTGAATAACAAATTCTTTTTCTTTATCTGTTAGATTCATTTACTTTAATTTTTTGATGTTTTGGTGCTTCAACAAGGACTTCATTTGGGTAATCGCCAAACTATTCAATTGTAAAAGTCGCTGACTTTGTTGCAAACCCTGATGAATCAATAGAGCGTTGGTGCTTTCCATATTGGACAATACCACCAATTGTTCAATAGTAGCCGTATCGCGTATATTACCTTTTTCGTTGGGGTTTTCGTCTCGCCATTGCTTAGCTGTTTTACCAAATAGGGCTACATTGAGTACATCGGCTTCGTTAGCATAGATGATTGCAGCTTGTTGTTTATTGATTGCAGTTGGGATAAGATTTTCTTTAATGGCATCGGTGTGAATGAGATAATTCACTTTTGTAAGGTGGCGCTGGTAATTCCATTCGAGTTTAAGTCGGTCGCTTTCCTCATTTTTTAGGCGTTGGAATTCTTTGATGATGTACAATTTGAACTCAATAGAAATCCAGGAAGCGAACTCAAAGGCAATATCTTTATGGGCAAAAGTGCCACCATATCTACCGGCTTTGGAAATAATCCCAATAGCATTGGTGCTTTCAATCCAGCGTTTGGGTGTAAGTACAAAGCTATTGAGACCAGCTTGTTTTCTAAACCCCTCGAATTCGAGGGGTTTAAAATTAGGGTTATACATTTGCTCCCAAAAGCCTAATAATTCTATGGTATTTCTGTTTCGCAACCAATTTTGAATGATGCTGTCAGTGTGCATAGCATCTTTGTATCGTGCGATATCTGTCAGCGAAATATAATCATCACCCTTGCCTTTAAAGAAGGTAATTTCAGTGCCTTTTACTTCTATCTTTTTGTTCTTTGCCATAATTATTGTTTTACTCTGCGGGAAAAATGGCTTTAACGTCATTAAATGATTTTAAACTGGCTTGGTGTTTTTCCCAATCTTCTTGTTTGACGTAAATGGCTGTGTATGTTTTATCGTTTTGTTGTTCATTTACATCTGTACACCATTGAGCCAATCGCCTTACTTTTCTTATATCGTCTAAATCTTCACGTCCTTTGGTTTCCACTATAAAAACGTTTTTGTCGTTTGTCTTTACAAAAAAGTCTGGAAAGTATTCTCTAATGTTTCCATCTTCTGCCTGATATTCAATTTTGAAATTTACACCACCGTCTCCCATTGTGTTTTTGGCAAAAGAAACTACATCTGCGAAACGATTTTCACAATAAGAAGCAAACTCCAATTCAAAAGGATTGTCGCCTATTACTTTGTTGAAAATGGATTTTTTAGGGATTAAGAAAGGTTGCTCGTCTGTAACTTTTGGGCGAACTGTTTTTAGCGAAATGTAATTTTTAATTTCTGCCGTTCCGCTATCCGTTACTGTAAGCTCGTTAATGGCGTTTTTGAAAACAGTATAAAGAATTGCTTTGGGTTGTGCTTCGGAAAGGTTACGAATGGATTGGGCATCTGATAAGTCAACCGATTTTCCGAATAGTTGGTGTTGAATAAAACTTTCTACTTTGGGATATAAGATGTTGAAACCACTTACCAAACGGCTTTCTTTTAAAATGGCTTGCGTAAAAAAGCTGATTACGTTTCTGTAATCTGCAATGCTGTCTTTAAATATGGTTGTGTGAGAGATTTTATCTTCAATATCTTTAAACACGATTTCTTTCAATTCTTCTGAATTAAAGGTTTTGAAAGGTGATTTTTCAAATTTCAATTTCGAAATATCCAAGTCTTCCAAATTCTTGTACTCCCTGTAAATTCTTGGGGTCATTTGCGGAATAGGTATGTCCAATTCATCTAAATCCTTGTTCGGATTTTCTTTGTCCACTTCCACAATGATAGGGTTTTTACCACGCTTTCCCTTTCCCATTGGCGAGTATTGGAATTCAACACCTTCTGTTTTTAGGGATTCTACAAACTCGATAAATGCAGGTGTGCCAATAACCGATAATGTTTCGTGAACATCTAACGAGAACATTTTACGCAAACCACGTCCGATAGATTGCTCGGGTAAAATTTTAGAATCGGCATTGAAAGGGCGAAGCCCTACAATAGTGGTTACATTTTTTACGTCCCAACCTTCACGAAGCATTAAAACCGAGCAAATGGCTTTATAAGGTGAATCGTCTTTGTCCACATCATCAGCCGCTTTTCTCAAAACATCCAATTCATCTTTGGCTTTTTTGCTTGATGATTCTGAAATTTCTCCTTTACTGTTGGTATGAATACTCAACACTGCGTTTTTTAGCAATGGATAGGTGCGTTCTAAATATTCTGCAATCGCATCAGATTCTTTGGTGGTCATTGCCATAATGAAAAGCAAAGGCGTTTTTTGGCTCTTTAGTTCTTCGTATTGCTTTTCCCATTCAATGTAGCCCAAATGAATAAAGTCTTTGTAACGTTCTACTACGTCATCAGATGGCTTCTCTTCTAATTTATGTCTTGATGCTACGTCAGGTAAAACGGGCGATTTCACTACATTTTGTTGAATTGCTTCAACTAAAGGATAATCGCAAATGGTCTGAACGAAAATTGCTCCGTTGTTGTGTTTTGGCGTTGCAGTTACATCACATTGCAAGCCAATATGTTTGCCTGTTTTTAGCTTTAATTTGTTGCTAATGTCTTCAATGCTTTTAAACCAAGCCAAAGATGGGTCGTGAATGTGATGTGCTTCGTCATTGAGAATAACCAAGTCTTTAATTTTATCGCTTCTCAATACTTTACCAAGGTCAAGGCCTTTAGAAGTGTCGGCATCTGGTTTGGGTTTTTTACCCAAAAACATTTCTTCTACACTTGGCTCTGCATCTTCATTCAAGAATACTCTATGAATGTTTGTCAAAAAGATATTTCCTGAATCCGTTATAGGTTTCAGTTCGTCTTGAATGTGTAATGTCAGTTGAAAGTCATTGAGCCAATCACGGTCTGCCCAACCGTTTTCTGGAATAAAAGGGTCTTCAAAGAAGTATTTAAGTCCGTCAAAATCTTTTCTAATTCTGTTAAGAACAATGATGTTGGGTGCAATAACCAAGAAGTTTTTTGACAAACCTGTGTCTGCTTCATATTTGGCATTGAAGTACGACCAAGCCAACACCAAGCCTAAAACTTTGGTTTTTCCCGTTCCTGTTGCCATTTTAATTACATAGCGTGTCCAATTTTCGTCAAACATACCTGTACTGACACGACCCGAACAGTCAAATTTCAGTAACTCGTATTTGTCCTTGGCTTTGGCTATTTCATACAAGTAAATTACAGACTCTACAGATTCTCTTTGAGAAAAATAGAAACTAAATTTTTGTCCGTTTTCGTTGGTGTGTTCTCTGTTAAACCAATGATTTAAAAGTGCTTTTGTAGTTTCTGTCGCTCCTTCATAATCGCTGTTTCTCCATTCTTCAACTGCTTTTCTGACCTTATGTACAAGCGGTGCAAGAAGCATTTCGTATTTATTCTTGAAAGCATCAAGTTGAGCTTGTCCTGGTGCCCATCTTTTGTCGGGCGTTAAAATCTCAAAAGGTTTATTATTCATCTATGTTTTTTCTATTCGTCTCAAATTTACTTTTTAAAGTCTGTTTCTCTGTCCGAGCGTTGGCAAAAAACAGCTCTTTTGGTTTTTCAGCTTTGGATATTAGCGTTGGCAAAAACCAAATGTGCTGTTTGTGCGGTGGCTTTCTTTGTATGTTGGCCAACTCGTTATATGAGGAACTAATGTAATTATTATCTCCTAAATTTAGAGAATAACAGTAACTTTTGTTTCCTAATCTATTCCGTAAAACTCAAGCTATCGCCAACTTGTATCTGCCATTTTTCAATCAGTCCTGCATTAATTTCTAATACATATTTTGCAGGAACATTTGAAGGCAAAGAGTTCTCATCTAAAGGTTTGGCATTTTTTTGAAAGCTTACAATGTTTTTATTGGCGCCAATAAAAATTAAATCTAAGGGTATTTTTGTGTTTTTCATATAAAAAAAGCGTTCTCTAGCATCGTCAAAAACAAATAGCATGCCTTGAGAATCCTTCATTGAATTTCTATACATTAAACCTGTTTGAATTTCGTACTCATTATTGGCTATCTCAATATCAAATGTTACTTGAGTAGAGTCAGAAGTTGTTTTATAAACATTAAGCGTACCTTCTTTTTTAAACGAGATTTCTATAGGCTTAACCGTGGTTTTTTTTTGGTTACATGATGCAGCACTTAATATAATGGCTGATAAAACAAAGACTTTAAATAGACCAACAAATTTAACCCACATGTTATGTTACTACTTTTTTGGGTTTGTAAATAAACATAAAATAGATGCCTATTAAAACAAAAGGAATGCTCAACCATTGGCCGGTATTCAACCCAAACCAGTTAATATATTCATCACCTTGAGGTTCTTTTACAAATTCCACAAAGAATCTAATGGTCCATAACAGTACTAAAAACAAGCCAAATAAAAATCCTGTCCGATCTTTTTTAGTGGTTTTAGTGTAGAAAAACCATAAAATTAAAAACACAAAAATATAACAAAACGATTCGTATAATTGTGCTGGATGACGGTAGGGAACAGCTTCCAAAAGGTTTTGAAACTGCGGATTATCGGTAACAGCATCGTAGGCTTTCTGCACATTTTTGATACCTGTAAGTTTTACAATTTCGCTCTTATAATAAAAATCCTGAATGAAACGAACCCCAAAATTGGATTCGGTTACTTTTCCAATGATTTCAGAGTTTATAAAATTTCCAATTCTAATAAAAACCGCTCCAGAAGCAACCGAAATAACAACACGGTCCAATATCCATAACATAGATTTGTAGGTGTATTTTTTTCGATATAAATACATGCCTATAATAATACCAATGGCAGCACCATGACTTGCCAGCCCTTGAAAACCTGTGAGCTCAAACGTTGGCTTGGTTCTTATAGGAAGAAAAATGCTTAAAAAATCTTGTGATATTAATTCAGATTGGTAAAATAAAACATGACCTAAACGCGCACCAATCATGGTAGCTAAAACGGTGTAAATAAATAACGGATCTAAATAGTCTAATGAAACTTTTTCTTTGGTAAAAATACGTTTCATAATGTACCAGCCTAACATAAAAGCCACAATCCACATAACACTGTAAAAGTGAAGTTTAAAATTTCCTATTATATCGATTCCAGTTATTGGATTCCAGTCAAATTTTAATGCGTACATAGGTTCTGTTTTTATAAGGTAAATATAAAGGTTTGATAGAACTTTTAGAATGTTTCTTTAGAATAATTACAAGTAAAAATTGCTTTTTAGAAAACAAGGTTGGTGATTTTAAACTAACATTATTTGGTCAATTCTAAAATTTCAACTTCAAAAATAAGGTTTGCTTTTGGCGGAATAAACGTATTACCCGTTTCGCCATAAGCCAAATAAAATGGAATGAAAATCGTTGCTTTGTCACCAACTTGTAATTGTTTAAGGCCTTCTTTTAGACCGGCTACCATCTTGGCATTCGGACTTAAATCTGCTTTTATGGGTTGGTAGGTATTGTTTTCGTTTTGATCAGCATCAACTGCGTTTAAAGCTTTAGCTATTTCTTCTTTAGAGGTTTGTAATAATTTTCCATCATCAAAATAAACCGCATAATGCATTAAAATTTTTGAAGTTTCTTTTAATTTCTTTCCATCGCCTTTTGTTGTTATAAAGTATTGCAAACCAGAAGGTAATAGGGTTGAATTTTTTTGTTGTGAATTAAATTTTTCTTTAGTTGCTTTTAAAAGGGCTTGCTCCTGTTTTTTTCGTTTCTTTTCAAGACGTTCTAATTCTGCAAAATGATTCATAAAAACATTGGCTGCATCAAAAGCATTGGCCTTAATTCCAATTTTAATAATAGTCACTTTTTTTAAGATGACATCTTCTAAAGGTTTTTGATTTTCCTTAGAAGTTTTAACATTAGAAATTGAGTCAAGCACATCAAAACCTGAAATTAACTCTCCAAAAATAGTGTGAATGTTATCTAAATTGGAATTTGCCGTTTCCGTAAAATAGAATTGGCTTCCATTGGTATTGGGTCCTGGATTTGCCATACCTAAAACACCTGGCTTATCATGTTTTAGGTCGGTAATAAATTCATCGTCAAATCGATAGCCTGGATTTCCATAACTGGTGCCTGTAGGATCTCCACCTTGAATCATAAAACTATCAACAACTCTATGGAAAATAGTGCCATCATAAAATTTTTTGCCTCGGTAAATACTGTCCACCAATTTGTTGGTTCCATCCGCTAGCGATATGAAATTTGCAACCGTATAGGGCGTTTTTTGATAATGAAGCTTTGCAAGCATGATGCCTTTTGAGGTAATAAATTCAGCATAAATGCCTTCATCCAGTTCTGGATATTTATTTTGGCATGAAAAGATTACTAACAAAAAGCCAAACAGTAAAATTTTATGGATGTCTTTTAATAACCTCATTTAAAAGGATTTATTTTTCGCTGATAGAATTTACAGTAACTTCACAAACGAGAGGCATGTTTGAGCCAATTTTATTTTCGTCACCATAATAACCGAAAGCTTTTTGAGAGGGAAATAAAAATGTTACGGTTTCTCCTTTTTTCATAAGTTTTAATCCTTCACGCAGACCTGTAAAAAGTTCTTCTTGATCCATGGCGTAGGATTGGGTTTTAATATCTTCTTTTGAATAGATGACATTGCCGTTTAAAGATTTAACATCATAATTAAAGTTTATAATATTACCGAAAGATGGAGTTTTTAACGAATCGACGTAGGACTTTGTATTGTAATAATACCAAAATCCGCTTTGAGATGCGATGTAATCAATATTTTTATCGGTCAGAAACTTTTCAATGCTTGCCTCTTCTTTGGCATTCAATTTTTTGTTTCGTTCCACAGAAGCATCAATAAATGAGGCCGTTTTTACTGAAATAGGTTTTCTGGCTTCAGGTGACTTGCAACTTAAAAATACAAGAATCACCAAGGTTGCATAAAGTATTTTATTCATCATTCAGGGCGTTTGAATAGTTGGGTAATATACTAATAAATTTTTTAATGGTTTCATTTAAAGATAATTCGCTAATGCCACCAGCGGCATTTATATGTCCGCCACCATTAAAATAGGCCCTTGAAAAATCGTTTACTGAAAAACTTCCTTTAGATCTGAAGGATATCTTAATGATGCCTTCTTGTTTGTTTTCAATAAAGATTGCCGCAAAAACGATGTTTTCTAATGATAAACCATAATTTACAAAACCTTCAGTATCGCCTTTTTTGAAATGGTACTTGTTTAGTTCATCTTGAGATAAGGATATGTAGGCTGTTTTCAACTCTGGAATAACCTTTAAATTGCTAAGAGCACAACCTAATAGTTGTAACCTTTCATGGCTATTGGTATCATAAACCTGATTGTGTATAAAAGTATTATTGGCGCCTTTTTCTATTAAATCGGCAATAATTCTGTGGGTTGTACTTGTGGTACTTGGAAACCGGAATGAGCCAGTATCTGTCATGATGCCTAAATACAGGCAGGTTGCAATGTCTGAATCTATCAAAGAATGGTCTTCAAGCATGGTTATAAAATCATAAACCATTTCACACGTAGAGCTCTTACTAACATCAGAAAAGATATAGGATGCATAATTATGAGGTTCTTGATGGTGATCAATTAAAATTTTGATAGCCTTGCTTTGTTCCAAATTAGATTCCATGCCACCTGTTCTATGCAAAGCATTAAAATCTAAAGTAAAAATAATATCAGCATCGGCAATCAATTTATGGCACATTTCTGTGTCGCTATCATATTTTAAAACCGTGTTGTCTCCAGGAATCCATTTTAAAAAAGCAGGATAATCATTTGGGGAAATAACCTTGGCATTATGATGGTATTTTTTAAGATAATGGTATAAACCTAAGGTAGAGCCCATAGCATCGCCATCTGGGTTTTTATGTGGGACAATCACAATGTTTTTTTGGGTTAAAAAAAGTTGCTTTATGCCTGAAATATCTTGCTTGTTCATAGTTTACGAATATACAATTTAATAACAAATCGTTTGAAATCATTTAGTGTTTTTTGAATTATATTTGATGAAAATTATTTACAAATGAAAATATTTATACAAGTTTTATGGGTGGTAAGTTGTATGTTTTTACATAATTGTAAAAGTACAAATAAGGTTTTAGATAATGATTTTAGACTAAATAAAGATACCATAGAATACGATTATACGATTGCTTTTGGGTCTTGTAACAAACAAGATGTCCCCAATTTATTATGGACTTCCATTTTAAAACACAATCCTAACCTATGGATTTGGGGTGGTGATAATATTTATTCTGATACCGATAATATGACGAAAATGAAGTTGGACTATAATCAACAGTTATCGGATAAGAATTATAAAAAGCTTATAGAATCTGCAAAAATTTTAGGAACTTGGGATGACCATGATTATGGTTTAAATGATGGCGGTTTAGAATTTGTAAAAAAGAAGGAAAGTCAACAGCAGTTTTTAGATTTTATAGGTGTTTCTCCAACAGACAAAAGGCGAAGACAATCAGGCGTTTATCACTCAGAAATTATTCACCATAAAAAGGGGACTATTAACATTATAATATTAGATACCCGATATTTTAGAAGCTCTTTAACGGATGATGATGAAACTAAAAAACGATATAAACCTAACAAGTATGGTGTAGGTACGGTTTTAGGAGAACAGCAATGGGTTTGGTTAGAGGAAAATCTAAAAACCTCAAAGGCAGATTTCAATATTATTGTAAGTAGCATTCAGTTTTTATCTAAAGAGCATGGTTTTGAAACTTGGGGTAATTTTCCACATGAAGTAGATCGATTAACAACACTAATCTCAGAATCTAAAGCAAAAGGGGTTTTGTTGCTTTCGGGAGATCGTCATATTTCAGAATTTTCTAAAATGGACATTAAAGGAATGGATTACCCGTTGGTAGATTTTACTTCAAGTGGATTAACGCACTCTTACACCAATTATTCAGGTGAACTTAATTCATATAGAGTTGGTAAAGTTATTTCTGAGATAAGTTTTGGACTCCTACATTTTAATTTTAAAAAAAGAGAAATTATCATGCAAATGAGAGGTATGAATGATGTTAAACTTCAAGAGTTAATTCAAACATATTGAAGTTTGCCGTTTCTTTAAAATATATTACTTTTGAATGATATTAAAAAATTTAAAATGGCAACAAATAGAACATTTACCATGCTTAAGCCAGATGCGGTTGAAAAAGGACACATTGGCGCAATATTAGAAAAAATTTCAGCTTCAGGATTTAGAATTGTAGCCATGAAATTAACTCAAATGACTAATAAAGATGCTGAAACATTTTATGCTATCCACAAAGAGCGCGCTTTTTTTGGAGAATTAGTGGAATATATGACCAGAGGTCCTATTGTAGCTGCTATATTAGAAAAAGATAATGCTGTGGAAGATTTTAGAACTCTTATTGGTGCAACCAATCCTGCTGATGCTGCAGAAGGAACCATCCGTAAATTATTTGCAAATTCAATAAGTGAAAACGCTGTTCATGGAAGTGATAGCGATGAAAACGCTGCTATTGAAAGTGCTTTTCATTTCTCAGGAAGAGAGATGTTTTAATTGATTTTTATGAGAATATATAGAAGCTTGTTACTTGGTAATAAGCTTTTTTTATGCAAAAAGGAACCCATTGAAGTTAACAAAAAAAGCCTATCAAATTTTGATAGGCTTTAACTTGTAACATGTTAAAGTATATATTAGATTACTTTTACGTTTACTGCGTTCAGTCCTTTTTTACCATCTTGTAAATCGAATTCTACTGCATCACCTTCACGAATTTCATCGATTAATCCAGAAATGTGTACAAAATGTTCTTTGTTGTTGCCATCTTCAATAATGAATCCAAAACCTTTTGAATCGTTGAAGAATTTTACTGTACCTTTACTCATTGTTTAAATATTATAAAAATTAAGTTACAAAGATAAACTAATTATTAAAATAATTACCATAATTGAATTTTTATTTTTAATTGTAATTATCGTAGTATCAGTTTTTTAATTAAATCCTTTCCTAATTCTTCATTTAGCAGGTTTATTATTTTTTCTTTCCCATAACTTAATTCTTCCCTTAAAACACTGGAACTAAGTTGCACATATAGCGTATTTCTTTCTAATTGTACAGAAGTAGTGTAGTGGTTTACGCCATTTCCCATAAGTTTTTCCCAGGCATCGGCAACATTAACTTTGTTTAAACCAGTTTCCAGTTTATTGGTTTCAACAAATTCTTTCAAGGCATCGGCTATGCTTATATGGTCATTATTACGTTTTGACATTAGTCTAAATTTAAAGGCTTGTAGGGTTTATAAATATAAATATTCTTTTCCTCATTTATTATTTTTAATTCAGTTTTTGAGGCTAATAAAATAGTTTCTTTCCAGTTTGAAAAATTTGTGTGGTAATAAATATTTAAACTATCATGTTCTATTTTAAGTTTGAAAAATTCTACATCATCAGAGGCTTCAAAGGTATTGTTTAATGCTGGTTTTAATTTTTTTCTAAAACCCGTTAGGCTATCTGTTAGCTTAAAATAGTCAATAAATTCATTGTAAGAATAATTGTGCTCTTCACCAGATGCAAGGATAACTTTTTCAATTTCCCAATAACCATCAAGATACTGAATGTATGGTTCAGGATTTTTTGAACAGTTTAAGTGGATAAGAATAAAAAAAAAGATAACAAGGCGTTTCATGTTTTAAAGCTTAAAGATTTCATACGATTGGTGTACTTGTTTAATGGCATTTTCGGTTCTGTCGGCATGTGTATCACTTATAAAAATTTGTCCAAAAATTTCATTGTCCACCAGTTTTATAATTTGTGAAACACGTTGTTCATCTAATTTATCAAAAATATCATCTAATAGCAAGATAGGATTATCGCCACTTTGTTTCTTGATGAAATCAAATTGGGCTAGTTTTAGAGCTATTAAAAACGATTTTTGTTGACCTTGGCTGCCAAATTTTTTTATGGGATGTTCCTCTATATTAAAGTGTAAATCATCTTTATGGATACCCACGTTTGTGTATTGCAAGGCTTTATCCTTGTTAATGGTATTCTTTAAAAGTGTGTCAAGTTGGTTCTCAAATAAATCACTTTGGTAAACTAAATTCACGGTTTCATGGCCTTGACTTATCACTTGATATCTTGATTTAAAAATCGGTATAAACTCTTTTAAAAAGGCGTCACGCTTCTTAAAAATTTTAGTACCATAATCTGTTAGCTGAGCGTTGTAAACATCTAAAGTGTCACCATTAAAAGTGTGATTCAACGCAAAGTATTTTAACAGGGCATTTCGTTGGGTAAGTATTTTGTTATAATTGATTAAATCTGTTAAATAAGATTTGTCACTTTGGGAAATGACACTATCTATAAATTTACGTCTGGTATCACTACCTTCAATAATCAAATCCCTGTCTGCTGGTGATATGATAACCAATGGTAAAAACCCAATATGCTCACTGAATTTTTCATAATCTTTTCCATTCCTTTTGATGATTTTTTTTTGTCCTCGCTTTAAACTTATAATGACTTTTTCGGGCTTATCATGTTTTACATAATCGCCATTGACCACAAAAAAGTCAGTATCGTGTTTAATATTTTGAGTAGCCACCGGATTAAAATAACTTTTCCCAAACGATAAATGGTAAATGGCATCCAAAACGTTCGTTTTGCCCATGCCATTATTTCCAACAATACAATTTATTTTTTCATTGAAAATGAATGTTTTACTGTCAAAATTTTTATAGTTGAGTAATGAAAGTGATTTTAAAATCATACAAAAAGTAACTTAAAGTCTTTTTTTAATGGATTTGAGTTTAGTGCCGTACAAATTATTCAAAAATAACAAATAAATAACCTTTTAATTATGAAGAAAAATTATATTTTTGCGACGCATTAATATAGAATATATGGCCACTTATAATAAAAGAGGATACAAACCTAAAAATAAAGAAGAGAAATTACACGATATTGAGACAGGCTCAACAACGGCTGAAGTTTTTAATACCCTTGATGAATCGGCTTCAAAAACAGAAGCTTTTGTTGAGAAAAACCAAAAATTCATATTCATTATTATTGGTATTGTCGCTGCGGTGGTTTTAGGATATTTAGGATATTCTGAGTTTATTGCCAAACCAAAACAAGCGAATGCCATGAACGATATGTTTCAAGCTCAAAAATATTTTGATCAGGCTGTTAATAGTGTAGAAAAAGACTCGTTATTCAATTTAGCATTAAATGGAGGCGAAGGTAAGTTCGGAATGCTTGATATTATCGATGAATACAGCGGAACACCAGCTGCAAATCTAGCAAATTATTATGCGGGTACTTCTTATTTAAAATTGAAAGATTACAAAAATGCGGTCACCTATTTAAGTGCTTTTTCAAGTGATGATGAAATCTTGGCGCCTTTAGCTAAAGGAAATATTGGAGACGCCTTTGTGCAGTTAAATCAATTAGATGATGCCTTAGAGTATTATGAACAAGCTGCTGAAATGCGTGAAAACAATTACACTACGCCTATGTACCTTTATAAAGCTGGTACCATTGCTTTAGATTTGGGTAAGGCAGATAAGGCTTTAGCCTATTTTGAAACTATTAAAGAGAAATATCCAAGTGCTTCAGAAATAGCTATGGTAGAAGTGTTATTAGGTAAGGCAAAAGTGTTGACCAATAAATATTGATACATGGCTACGGCAAACCATAATTTATCAGAGTATGATAAAACAACCATCCCAAACGCGAATAAATTTCGGTTTGGGATGGTTGTTTCAGAATGGAATTCTTCTATTACCGAAGGCCTGTTTGAAGGTGCTTACCAAACCCTAATAAATCATGGTGTTTTGTCCAATAATATTGTTCGTTGGAATGTGCCTGGCAGCTTTGAACTCATCTACGGATGTAAAAAAATGCAAGAACAAATGGTTAATGCCGTGATTGCTATAGGAAGTGTGATTCAAGGTGAAACCAAACATTTTGATTTTGTTTGTGAAGCCGTTTCACAAGGCATAAAAGATTTAAATGTAGCAGATGAAACGCCTGTTATTTTCTGTGTTTTAACCGATAACAATATGCAGCAAGCCATAGACCGTTCTGGTGGAAAGCATGGTAACAAAGGTACAGAAGCTGCTGTTGCCGCCATTAAAATGGCTGAACTTCGCAAAAACAGTTAGTTTATATTTCTTTAACTTTTCATTTATGTCTTTAAACATTGTTTTCTTTTGTTAACAATTTTTGGCATTTCCTTTTACGGTTTCTCTCTATTTTTAAGTACTTTTGAAGGATATGCAATGCCTGTATTTTGTTTAAGCTACGTAAGAATAAATCATTTAATTATACGTCTAGATATTCTAGAGATACGGATACTCATTCAGAAATAAAAAAAACATCCAAGGAAGTTGATTTTTATTCTAAATGGAGACAACATGAAGGACTAAAAAACCGAAAACCAAAAAAAGGGATGTCTCTGCCACTATTAATCGTGGTATTAATTTTGATGTTGATTTGCATGTATTTGCTAGATATTAAGTTCAAATAACTTAATATTAATGATTATGGGATTATTCAAATTAAGAAAAAATAAAAAATTCAGCTATACACCTCGTCATTTTGATGATAAAGGAGAAGGAAATCCTTTTGAGATAAAGCATAAATTTGATGATTTTAGAAAAACGGTTGGAAACAATTCAGGATTAAAAACCAAATGGAATCATGCCTTTGACGATTTTAAAAACAGTCCTGATAAAACGGCTAATAGACGTATTATAATCATTATTGGCATCTTGATTTTGGTGTTTCTTTTTATCATTGATTTTGATTTGTCAATTTTCTTTCCAAAAAAATAAATGGCAGACATCATTCAACTTTTACCCGATCATGTAGCCAATCAAATTGCAGCTGGTGAAGTTGTGCAACGTCCATCTTCGGTCGTTAAAGAACTCCTTGAAAATGCTATTGATGCAGATGCAACTATTATTAAACTCATTATAAAAGATGCCGGTAAAACATTGGTGCAAGTTATTGATGATGGAAAAGGCATGAGTACCACCGATGCAAGATTGAGTTTTGAACGCCATGCCACATCAAAAATAAGAAATGCGGATGATTTATTTCATTTGGAAACTAAAGGATTTAGAGGCGAAGCTTTGGCAAGTATTGCTGCCATTGCGCATGTTGAACTAAAAACAAAACAAGAACAAGATGAGGTAGGAACCTGCATTGTTATTGAAGGTAGTGATATTATTTCGCAACAGGTTGTCGTAACTCCTAAAGGAACGTCGATAGCGGTTAAAAACTTGTTTTTTAATATTCCTGCTAGACGAAATTTCTTAAAATCCAATACGGTTGAGCTACGCCATGTTATAGATGAATTTCATAGAGTGGCTTTAGCACATCCTAACATTTCATTTGCCCTTTACAATAATGGCAGTGAAACTTTTAATTTGCCAGTTAGTAATTACAGACAACGTATTGTCAATATCTTTGGAAATAGGACCAATGAAAAACTGGTTCCTGTTTCAGAAGACACCGAAGTCCTTCAAATTTCTGGATTTGTTGGGAAACCCGAGTTTGCAAAAAAAACAAGGGGAGAGCAGTATTTTTTTGTCAACCATCGTTTTATAAAAAGCGCCTATTTAAATCATGCCATAAGCTCTGCATTTGATGGCTTGTTAAAAAACGGATTGCATCCTAGTTATTTTTTAAACCTAAGCGTTAATCCGCAAAGTATTGATATTAATATACATCCAACAAAAACAGAGATTAAGTTTGATGATGAGCATACATTGTACGCCTTGTTACGGTCTGCCGTTAAACATAGTTTAGGGCAATTCAACATTGCGCCGGTTTTAGATTTTGAACGCGATCCTAACCTAGATACGCCTTATGATTATCAACAAAAACAAACGGGTACACCAGCCATTGAAGTTGATAGAAGTTTTAATCCGTTTAAAGAACATTACGTTTCTGGAAAGCAAATTACTGCTTTTAAAAATCAAACCTTAAGCAATTGGGATAGTTTATATGTTGGATTAGAATCTAAAGGAACAAAAACGCAACAAGATTTTAGTGAAGTACATTTTGAGAGTGACCACCATACAGAATCGTTATTTCAAGATGATAAAACCTTAGATGCCGTTCAAACAACGTATCAGCTTCACAATAAATATATTGTCAGCACCATAAAATCTGGAATTTTGATAATGGATCAACATAGAGCACATCAACGTATTTTATATGAAGATTTTCTTGAAAATTTAACGGTGAAAGGAGCCTCCAGTCAACAATTATTATTTCCATTGCAACTTCATTTTTCAATACAAGACATTGAAATCATAAAACAATTAAAAGAAGATTTAGAATATACAGGATTTATATTTTCAAACCTTACTAATGAAACCCTTGAAATTACTGGAGTACCCATTGGAATTCCAGAAAGTGAAGTGTCTATTATTTTAGAACAATTAATTAGTGATGTTGAAAACGAAGTGCCAGACAGTAATTTTAGTATCACGGATTTATTGGCTAAATCTTTAGCGAAAAGTTTGGCCATTAAAAATGGTCAACCTCTAAAAAAAAGTGAACAAGAACATTTAGTTAATAGTTTGTTTGCTTGTAAAGAACCCAACGTATCACCTACTAATAGAATAACTTTTGTGACTATGAGTGTAGATGAGTTGGATAAAAAATTTATTTAATATGATGAGAATTTCAGATACCGTAAAGCATTTATTAATCATTAACGTTCTTATGTTTATTGGAACCATGGCTATTGGAAATGGAACCCTTTTTTATGATTTATTTGCATTGCATTTTCCTAAAAACCCAGCGTTTGAGTTTTGGCAAATTATAACCCATATGTTTATGCATGGTGGTGTGACACACATTTTATTTAATATGTTTGCCCTTTGGATGTTTGGAACGCCTGTAGAGCAATACTTAGGAGGAAAAAAGTTTTTATTCATATATATATCTGCCGGTTTAGGCGCTGTAGCTTTACAATTGGGCTATTATTATTTTAGTTACTTGCCATCCTATGGAAATTTAATTAGTTCGGGAATAACGGCTGATGAAATATCACAGATGTTAACCAATAATGAGGTTATTAAAGGTGTCACTCAGGCACAATTTGCAGATTTAAAGAATATTTTCCCCATTTTTAATGCTTCCATGGTGGGTGCATCGGGTTGTATTATGGGAATTTTAGTGGCTTTTGGAATGATGAATCCTAATGCAGAACTCATGCTCATATTTTTACCGATTCCTATAAAAGCCAAATATTTTATTCCAGGCATCATCTTATTAGATTTAATATCAGGAATTACCGGACAGTCATTTTTTAGTCCAAGTAACACAGCCTATATGGCTCACGTAGGCGGCGCTTTAACAGGTTTTATTATTATGTGGTATTGGAAAAAAAATCAGTTTAATAAAAATCGTTGGTATTAATGGGATTTTCTCAAGACATAAAATTAAAGTTATCTCAACTCAACAGTCTTCAAAAGATTATTGTAGTAAATGGCTTGGTTTTTATTTTAGGATTATTACTCAAATTAATTAACGGCTCTTTTCAACAATCCACCTTGTCGTGGTTTGAACTTCCAAGTGATTTTTCCGATTTTATTTTTAAACCATGGTCTATCATATCCTATGCATTTGTTCATTATGATTTTTTACATATTCTTTTTAATATGTTATGGTTGTATGTTATTGGTGAATTATTCCTTAATTTATTCAATCCAAAACTGGCCTTAAACGTTTATTTTTTGGGGGGTATTTCTGGAGGACTTCTATTTATGCTTTGTTACAGTTTGTTTCCCCAGGTATTTAATACAGGAAACAGATTGGTTGGGGCATCAGCATCTGTCAGAGCTTTATTGATTTTTTTATGTGCCTACTTACCAAGCAAAGAAATACGATTTTTTACCTTTAATCTGAAACTATGGTATTTTGGTTTAGCCATTGTTATATTGGATATAATAGGACTTTTTGGAACCAACGCTGGTGGTAATTTAGCCCATATAGGTGGCGCTGCTTTAGGATATTTTTATGCGGTTCAATTAAAAAAGGGTCAAGATATAGGAAAAGGTTTTGAACGAATTTTAGATTGGATAACCAACCCATTTAAAAACACCCAAAAGTCACCCTTAAAAACGGTCCATAAAAATAAAAGCAAAGTTGGAGGTTATACCAAAGCGGATTTCGATGCCTTTAATCACCAAAAGAAAATTGATGTTATTTTAGATAAAATCAGTAAAAGTGGTTATGATAGTTTAACCTCTGAAGAAAAAGAATTCTTGTTTAAAGCAGGCAAATGACTATATGAAGAAACTAAGCCTAACGGATAAGATTATTTTTGTCTTTAATGCCATAGCGGCAACGGTACTTCTTTTGTCGTTTGTTTTGCCGTTTTTGCCACCCAAAGCATTTTCATTTTTATCTGTTTTGAGTTTAAGTGTGCCTTTCCTTACCTTGCTCAATGTTTTGTTTTTTTTGTATTGGCTTTTTAAAATAAAAAAACAGTTACTACTTTCTTTATTGGTTCTTTTGTTGGGTTATATTTTTTATGGTTCATTTTATAAGTTTGGGTCCTCAACCGATATTAATAATGATAAAGCTTTCAAAGTCATGAATTTTAACGTAAGGTTATTTAATCTGTATGATTGGATAAAAGAAAAAGATATTGATGTTAAAATTGAAAATTTTATAAAATCTGAAGCACCCGATATTTTATGCATTCAAGATTATCATCCCAATACAAACATTGATTTTTCGTTTTTTAAACATAAGTATGTCAAACTTTCTGGCAAAGCCATTCTAAATGGGCAAGTTATTCTATCAAAATACCCCATTATAAATTCAGGTTCTTTAGAATTTCCAAATACCGCCAATAATGCCATATTTGCCGATGTTGTTAAAGGGAAAGATACCATTAGGGTTTATAATATTCATCTACAATCTTTAAAGATTGATACCAATGTAGAAAAACTTAAAAACGAAAGTACGTCTCGGCTTTTTAAACTGGTAGAAAGCACTTTTAAAAGACAACAATTTCAATCTGAAATATTCTTACTTCACAAAAATCAGTGTCCGTATAAGATGATTATCTGTGGGGATTTCAACAATACGGCCTATTCGTATGTTTACAGAAAAATTAAGGGCGATTTAAATGATACGTTTAAAGAAGCTGGTAACGGTTTTGGTAGAACCTATGATTTCAAGTTTTTTCCAGTAAGAATTGATTTTATTTTAGCTGATGAAACGTTTACGGTCAACAAATTTAAAACCTTTGATGAGCATTTGTCCGATCACTATCCTATTATGACTTCGCTAAGTTTAGAAGACTAAACGAATCTTACATAAAAGAACAATCTGACACATCAGAAAGGATATGAATGACTAAACCCAGACCTATCAAACGCGTTTTTTTTGGAAATAAAAGAACGATGTAAACACCTATAGCCCAATAGGAATGAAGCGGATGAAAATTGATGCTACATCTATTTGGGTCAAAAATAGGGTTTGCCAGCAGATGATCTACATCTATCCATAATCCAGATAGCATGATAAAAAATGCGGTAACCCACATTTTTCTATAAAACGCAAAAGCTACTATTAAAGGAATGAATACGTGACAGCCGTAATGAACAAAGGTTTGAATCATTAACTTAGGGTTAGCGTTTGAGTTTCTAAATAGCACATGGTATTGGGACCTTCGTTACAAAGTAAATCTATAATACTTAAGTTATTAATAAAACCATGTTTATTGTTAAAAACCTGCATATAAGGTTCAAATTGAGGTTCTTTAGTTTTTGCACTGACCAAAAACCTAAAATCTGAAAAACCTTCCGTTTGTGATTTATAGGTTTCTGTTTTTGAATAGTCTATGTCTAGTTGTAAACATTCACAAATAATTTCAAAACATTTTAAATTGAAATCCAGAATGTAGTTAGTTTTTATTTTGAATAAAGGCAAGAGCTCATCTTGATAATATTCAAAAAATGGAGACGTACTATAGGCCGAAAGTAACGATTTCCAATGTAAATCTTGCCAATTGGTATCTTGTGATATTTTTACATCTTTGTATTTTTGACGATTTTTTTGGGTATGAATCACAGGAATGTTTAACAATAATTTTCCGTTGGCTGCATAAATGTAGGTTCGGGTTCTATATGTTTGCTTTAAGAAATTATCGTACATCTCAAAAGTAAGCTTTTCAGACTTTACCATCGCCACAAAATGTGCAATATTTGGAAAGTATGTAGGATGTATTATGATGTTCATGTGTTGATGCGTTTATTTATTTTATTCGCACAAAATAAACCAATTAAAAAACAAATCAACTATGTTCTTTCTTGTGTTTTCTCCATTTATTAAAGCCTGTCCATAAGGCTAGTACCACTAAAAACGGTATTAAATACGATACAGGCTGACCGTTTCCTCCAACAGTAGTAAAGAGTCTATCCCAACGTATTTTATCAAATCCTTGACCATTGGTATTCCAGCTCATCCAAATAAAAACAGGCTTTCCAACCACATGATCAAAGGGTACAAAGCCCCAAGCTCTTGCGTCTTGTGAGTTATGGCGGTTGTCACCCATCATCCAATAGTAATCTTTTTTAAAGGTGTAGGTGTTTGCAACCTTACCATTAATTAAAATTTGATTGCCTTGAACATCCAAGGTATTGCCTTCATAAGCAGTAAGTAAACGCTTATATAAGGGTAAAATATTTAAATTAAGATTTATAGTTTTTCCGGCTTCAGGAATGTAAATAGGGCCAAAGAAGTCATTATTCCAATTAAAATCAGGATGACTAGGAAATATGTTAACATCTCTTTTTCCTTGTTCTTCCTTCAAAGGTGTAATGCTATTAATATTAGGATGGTTTTTAAATACCTTTAAATCTTCGTCAGTAATGGCAGGAAAATAACTTACGGACCTATCTTGATTGTATTGAGGAAAATCTGTGATATGATATCTATTAGCCAACTGGTAATTGTTAAAAGCACCGGTTTTAGTTTCAATCATATATGAAAATTGGAGTTTTGCACGCTCTGGCAGTACATTTTGTTTACCGTTAATGTACACAAAACCATTTCTGACTTCTAAAGAATCTCCTGGAAGTCCCACACAACGTTTTACATAATTTGTTTTTTTATCAATAGGCTTGTAGTAAAATTTATCGGTGTGTCTCATATCCAACATGGTATCAACAGGCCAGTTAAAAACAACAATATCATTGTGTTTTATGTTTTGAAACCCTGGAATTCTCAAGTATGGAAGTTCATAATCTGAAGAATACGACTTGATTTTCAATCCTGGAATGGTATCATGTACCATAGGCGCTGCAATGGTTGTCATGGGAACTCTGGCACCATAATGAAATTTACTAACAAATAAGAAATCGCCAACTAACAGTGTTTTTTCTAAGGAAGAGGTTGGAATGGTAAATGGCTGAATAAAATAGGTATGAACAATGGTTGCAGCCACAATAGCAAATAAGATGGAACTTACCCAATCTCCCAATCCGGTTTTAGGATGTAAACTTCTGTCTTTAACATGGCTTACGTCGGCAACATAATTTAAATAGAAATTATAAAGACCCAATGTGGCAACAGCAAGAATGGTATCAATATTTGAATTTTTTCTAAAACTTCTTGCAGTCTCAACCCAAACAACTGCAAACATAATAAGGTTTACAATAGGAAGAAATAATAGAATAGTCCACCACCAAGGCCTGTTAATTATTTTCATTAATATTACGGCGTTGTACACAGGAATAAAAGCTTCCCAAGCTTGTCTGCCAGCTTTAATATATAATTTCCATGTTCCTAAACCGTGAATGAGTTGGATGACCAAGAAAAATATTAACCATTGTATTAGAGTCATAATTTTAAATTTTAATTGTTAGTGGTTCGTTGAATTTAAATGTTACCGATATTAAAAACCTTAACCAATATTTAACACATCGTTCATTGTAAAAACGCCTTTTTTCCCTGCAATCCATTCCGCAGCAATAACGGCACCAAGCGCAAAGCCTTGCCTATTATGGGCAATATGTTCAATGGTGATGGTATCTACTTCGCTTTTGTAGGTAATGCTGTGTGTGCCTGGAACATCTTCAATTCGTTTTGCATGTATAGAAACGACATTTTCACTTGTTTCATCAAGTTTCCATTGCTCATATTTTGAATGTTCTAAAATGATATCATTTGCTAAAGAAATGGCGGTTCCGCTTGGTGCGTCTAACTTTTGGGTATGATGAATTTCTTCAAGACTCACCTGATATTGTTTAAGATTGCTCATCATTCTAGCTAAGGTTTTGTTAAGCTCAAAAAAAATATTAACCCCTAAACTAAAATTAGAAGCATAAATAAAGGCACCTTGCTTTTCCTTACAAAGCGCAACGGCTTTATCATAATCTTGAAGCCAACCCGTTGTACCAGAAATTACGGGAACTTGATGGTTTATACAGTTTGAAATGTTATTAAAAGCCACGTTTGGAATGCTAAAATCTATAGCAACATCTGCTTTTGTTATATCATACGCTTTATCATCTTTATCAACGGTTAGAACAATAGTATGTCCGCGTTCCATTGCTATTTTTTCAATGGTTTTTCCCATTTTTCCATAACCAAGTAAAGCAATATTCATGTGTTTTATTTTTTTAAGTTCAGTTGGAAATCGAAGATTCACGAGCTCCATCTTATTTGTTATTGCGAGTAATGCCTTATCAAACATTTTGTCTCAGTAGTTATCCAGAGGTTTGCAAATTGTTAATAGGTATATCATGATTTAAAATTTAAAATTCAAGGTTAGTCCTACATCACTTTTAACATTAAGTTCATTGAATTTAAAATGTGGTGACAAAGTTAGATTTTCGTTGACGTTATATTGTAGGAGGTGTGCATCCACATTGGCATCAATAATATTTAGCGCATAAATGCCAATGGTTATAAGAAGAGACAATTCTTTATTCTTTCTATAAAATGTTTGGGCTCTCTGTAAACCATCCATAGTCACTCTATTTATAAACTCATCGTCTTCAAAACCTGCTAATCTTCTTTTAAAAGCATCTCTATATCGGTTATAGTTTTTATTATTTGTAGTATAGAAGTAAATTCCAGTTCCTAAAGCACCATAAACAATGGGTATCTTCCAGTATTTTTTGTTGTAAGCTTGTCCTAAACCAGGTAAAACGGCTGAGTAAAAGGCAGCTTTTGCAGGCGATAAAGGATTGATGGGTTTAGAGACTTTGTTTATTGAACTAATGGTTAAAGTGTCAATTTTTTTTACTTTTTTATTGTTTTGTCCTAACATTGAAAAGTAAAACAATAAACAAAATATCGTTGCTATTGTTGAGTTATTTAGCACGTTCTACCAATTTTTTAAGGCGATTAAAATCTTCTTCAGAATGAAAAGGAATCGAGATTTTACCCTTTCCGTTTTTAGATACTGTAACATCTATTTTATGTCCAAAGTATTCAGAAAATTCTTTTATTCCATGTTGAATATATTCTGGAATGTTTGTCTTGGAGCCGACATTGCTTTTAGATGTATTGTCTTCAGAATTATTGTGGTTTCTTACTAATTCTTCAGTTTCTCTAACAGACAATTTTTTGGATATAATATGTTCGTAAATGTCAAGTTGAACCGTTTGGTCATCAATAGTGATAATGGCTCTTCCATGGCCCATGGAAATAAACCCGTCTCGTATGCCTGTTTGAATAATGGGATCTAGTTTTAATAAGCGCAAGTAATTGGAAATGGTTGATCGTTTTTTTCCAACACGATCACTCATTTGTTCTTGGGTCAGGTTAATTTCATCAATTAATCGTTGGTATGATAATGCAATTTCAATAGGGTCTAGGTCTTGTCGTTGAATGTTTTCAACCAAAGCCATTTCTAGAGATTCTTGGTCGTTGGCTATTCTTATATAGGATGGAATGGTTTCTAATCCAATAAGTTTTGAGGCTCTAAATCGTCTTTCTCCAGACACCAATTGAAACCTGTTGAATCCTAATTTTCTTACTGTAATAGGCTGGATTACACCAAGTTCTTTAATGGATGAAGCTAATTCTCGTAAGGTTTCTTCATTGAAATTTGTTCGTGGTTGAAACGGATTAACCTCAATGGAATCCATATCCAACTCTACAATATTACCAATAACTTTATCGGCATTCTTATCTTGAACCGATTGAATGTCGTTACTAGGGTCTTTTAAAAGTGCTGATAAACCTCTACCTAAAGCTTGTTTTTTTATTGCTTTAGCCATATTTAAGCGTTTTTATTGATAATTTCTTTTGCCAAACTTAAGTAATTTGCTGCACCTTTACTACTGGCGTCGTATTTAATTATATTCTCACCATAACTTGGGGCTTCACTTAAACGCACATTGCGTTGTATGATGGTTTGAAACACCATATTATTAAAATGTTTTTGAACTTCTTCAACCACCTGATTGGATAATCTTAATCTAGAGTCGTACATGGTTAACAAGAGGCCTTCAATATCTAATTCTGGATTGTGAATTTTTTGAACACTTTTTATAGTGTTTAAAAGTTTGCCTAAACCTTCTAACGCAAAATACTCACATTGTATGGGTATAATAACGGCATCTGCTGCGGTTAAAGCATTTAAGGTTAGTAATCCTAAAGAAGGTGCGCAATCTATTAAAATATAATCATAATCATGTTTAATATCTGCCAAGGCTTTTTTTAACATATATTCTCTTTCTTCTTTATCAACCAATTCAATTTCTATAGCAACTAAGTCTATATGAGAAGGAATAATGTCCAAGTTTGGTGTGTCAGTAGATATGATGGCTTCTCTTGCTGTATTTGAATGCTCTAAAAGTTGATAGGTTCCTAATTCAACGGTTTCAACATTAATGCCTAATCCAGATGTTGCATTGGCTTGTGGATCAGCATCAATAAGTAACACTTTTTTTTCAAGAACTCCTAGTGAAGCCGCTAAATTGATAGAAGTTGTTGTTTTTCCTACCCCGCCTTTTTGGTTAGCAATTGCAATGATTTTACCCATTAATGATTTGGTTTTATAAGTGGTAAAAATACAATTATTTACGAGGAATAAAAACCCAACTTGTTAACATTAAACGTTATTTTTATTAGAAATTAACTTGGAATTATGGAAAAGTATCATATGATATTAAACGAGTTTTTTTTGAAGTAGGAAATTTCAAATTTTAACAGTTATTTTAGATTCTAAAGTTTATATTTATAGACTAATAATAAATAATAAAAAATGACAAAAATGTGTCACTTTCTAAAAATTTCGTTGTCGGTTACACTCATGTTTTTAATGTTTGAGTCAGTTAATGCTCAAATCAAAAAAACAGCCAGTGTTGAAGGTATTAATGAATACATGTTAGATAATGGACTAAAAGTATTATTGTTTCAAGATAATTCTGCGCAAACAATAACCGTTAATGTAACCTACAAAGTGGGATCTCGCCATGAAGGATATGGCGAAAAAGGGATGGCTCATTTATTAGAACATATGGTGTTTAAAGGAACACCCAATCATCCAAATATTCCTGAAGAACTATCGTCTCATGGTGCAAGACCAAACGGATCCACCTATTATGATAGAACAAATTATTTTGAAACGTTTAATGCCACTGATGAAAATTTAGATTGGGCATTAGATTTAGAATCTGATAGAATGGTAAATTCATACATTGCAAAAAAAGACTTAGAATCTGAGTTTTCTGTGGTAAGAAATGAATTTGAAAGTGGTGAAAATTCTCCGTCTGGGGTATTAATGGAAAAAGTAATAAGTAGTGCTTATTTATGGCACAATTACGGAAACTCAACTATTGGAAATCGTTCAGATATTGAACGGGTACCTATTGATAATTTAAAAGCATTTTACAAAAAATACTATCGTCCAGATAATGCTGTTTTAATGGTTACGGGTAAGTTTGAACCAGAAAAAACATTGACTCTTATTCAAAAAAAGTTCGGCAGTATTAAAAATCCAGAAACTCCTTTAAGAGACATTCCAACGATTGAACCTGCTCAAGATGGTGAAAAACGTGTTATGTTAAGTCGTGTTGGAGACTTACAATTAGTATCTGTTCTTTACCATACACCAGCAGGATCTCATGAAGATTATGCAGCACTTCAAGTGGCAGAACAAATTCTAACAGATGAGCCATCGGGCAGACTTTACAAAGCATTGGTAAATGAGAAAAAGGCTTCTTCAATATGGTCATATTCACCTTTTACTAAAGAACCATCCTTTATGTATATGAATGTTGATGTGCCTTCAGACAAATCATTAGCAGAAGCCGAATCAACTCTACTAAGTGCATTGGATAACTTACCAAAAAACCCAGTAACTGAAGAAGAAGTAATTCGTGCAAAATCCAATCTTTTAAAACAATACGATCAAATTTCAAGAAATTCTGCTTTTTTAGGAACCTATATGAGCGAATTTATTGGAGCTGGAGATTGGAGATTATCTTTTATTCAACGCGATAGAGTTGAAAAAATGACAGTTGATAAAGTAAATGCAGCTATTCAAAGGTATTTAATTAATACCAATAGAACAGTTGGTACGTTTGTTCCTTCTAAAACACCAATAAGAGTTGAGATTGAACACACAGAAGGGTTAACAGATTTAGTAACCAACTACAAAGGAAAAGAAGGCTTTGGTGCCGGCGAAGTATTTGATGTAGCTTACGATAATATTAAAAAACGCTTAGATACTGGCGTACTTCAAAAGAAACCCATTGAATACGGTTTTATAAAAAAAGATAACCGTGGAGAAACCGTTACCTTATCATTTGCCATTAGAAATGGAACATTGGAGGACCTAATGAATAAAGGAATGGTAGCAGGGTATACAGCTAGAATGTTAAATAAAGGGACTACCACAAAATCGCGTCAAGATATCGAAGATAAATTAAGTGCTATAAAGTCATCGGTATTTTTTAGTGGGTCTAATGGCAGATTAACGGCTAATGTTGTAAGTACCAAAGAAAACTTAAATGAAGCCCTCTTGTTAATGACAGAGATGATTAAAAATCCTCTTTTTGATGCTGAAGAATTAGAAAAAATGAAAACTCAAAGTTTAGCAGGTATTGAGCAAAATAAGTCTGAACCACAATTTTTAGCTTCCCGAAAAGTAAGTTTAATCAATCAGAAATATGAAAAAGGACATCCAATGTATGCCATGACTGTTGATGAAGAAATTGAAGCTATTAAAGCAGTTTCTGTTGAAGATTTAAAAGCGTATCACAAAAATTTCTATGGTATTTCCAACAGTGCAACTTTAACAGCCATAGGGAATATTGACGAACAAGCTTTGAGAGATTATTTTGAAAAAGAATATAGCGACTTTAATTCTAATCTTAAATTTTCACCTATCGAAAATAAATTTACTGGAAATGTGCCGGCTAATGAAAAAATAATGACTCCAGACAAAAAGAATGCCTTTACATTAGGAACATTATCTTTTGAATGTAGTCAAGATGAAGATGATTATGCGGCTTTACAAATTGCTGGAGAAATTTTTGGTGGAGGTTTCTTAAATTCAAGAATAGCCAATCGCTTACGTCAACAAGATGGTGTAAGTTATGGAGCTGGTGGTGCTGTTAGAGTTGATGACAATAAAGACGATAAAAATTCCATGGCTTTCATTTATGCTATTTATGCTCCAGAAAATGCTGCTAAAGTTCAGTTAGGCTTTAAGGAAGAAATTGCCCGTTTTATTGAAGATGGTATTACTGAAGAAGAATTAAAAAGTGCCGTAAACGGATGGGTACAAGAACAAAATGTATCAAGAGCTAAAGACAACGAACTTTTAAGATTGATTAATAATAATATTTATTATAACAGAGATATCATGTTCCAAAAAGGTATTGAAGATAAAGTAAGCGCCCTAACCGTTGAAGATGTTAATAAAGCTATAAAAAAGCACTTTAAAACCTTAGAAAAATGGACGGTTGTAAATGCAGGTGATTTTGAAGAATTTGAAATTAAAAATAAAGAAGAAAAAGTAGACTAATAAAACAGTTTAAAATTAGTAAAAAGTCAGTTAGATAATTCTAACTGACTTTTTACTTTTTCCTAATATAATATTTAAGAGTTTAGAAAATTAATGTAAAGTATTAAAAGCTATTTTATATTTTCAATAACTCTTTTTAATTTATCTCTTACTTCTAAAGCAATAGTTCCTAAGGCATCATTTTTTACTGAAACCATCGAAGCTAAAGGATCAACAGCAGAAACTTCAATAGTTCCAGGTTTTTTTTCCTGAATAATAACATTGCAAGGAAGCATGGTGCCAATTTTATCTTCAGCCATTAGAGCTTTATGGGCAAATGATGGATTACAAGCACCCAATATTTTATAATTATAGAAATCTACATCTAATTTTTTCTTCAAGGTTGCTTTTAAGTCGATTTCTGTCAATACACCAAACCCTTCTTTTTGAAGTTCCTCAATGGTTTTTTCAATGACTTCATCAAATGTTACGCTACTTAATGAAGTTTTAAAGTAATAATTCATTTTCTTTTATTTATTAAAATTAAATAATATAAAGTTTAGTTTTTTCTATCTACACAACATTAACATTAAATAAATACCCGACTAAGGCCGTTAATCCCATGGCTATGGTTCCCCAAAAGGTTATTCTAATAATAGCTTTACTAATGCTTGAACCACCTGTTTTAGCTGCCATGGCTCCTAAAATTATTAAGAAGAAAGTAGCAAAAAAGTATAGAGAATATTCCAAACTTTTTAAAGGTAAAAATAAGGTAACCAACAACGGTAATATGCCGCCAACCGTAAATGCTGCACCCGATGCTAATGCTGCTTGCATAGGTTTAGCTTGACTAATTTCATTGATTCCTAATTCATCTCTAACATGGGCACCTAGCACATCGTGTTCTGTTAATTCTTTTGCAACCTTTAAGGCGGTTTCTTTTTTCAGACCTCTTTTTTCGTAAATATCTGCCAATCTTTGTAATTCTATTTCGGGCATTTCAATGAGTTCCTGTTTTTCACGTTCAATATCTGCATTTTCAATATCGGTTTGAGAACTTACCGAAACATATTCTCCAGCAGCCATTGATAATGCACCGGCAACTAAGCCTGCCAAAGTTGCCAAAATAACGGGTTCTCTAAAATCACTTGCAGCTGCAACTCCAATGGCAATACTTGCTGTTGAAAGTATTCCGTCATTAGCACCAAGTACTGCCGCTCTTAACCAATTGCTTCTATGGATATAATGGTTATCTAAATAATTATCTATTTCCTGTGTTTCTTTTTTCATTTTTAAATTTTCAATCTACAACCAATTTGTTTTTAGCTTTTTAAGGAATTTTTAAGGAGAAAGGTAATATCATTAAAAGTACAAATTGTTACATGATTTACCATGGTAAAAAGTGATGGAATTTTTTTATTATATTTTAATGAAGCTTAGCGATTTGGATTTTTTATTTAAATTTTAAAGATGTTATTCAATTAAAAGTTCTAAAATCTTAATAGCGGTATCACTTATTTTGGTTCCTGGACCAAAAATTGCTAAAACACCAGAATCGAATAAAAACTGGTAATCTTGTTTTGGAATCACGCCACCAACAATAACCATAATATCATCTCTGCCATACGTTTTAAGTGCTTCAATAACTTGTGGTACCAAGGTTTTATGACCAGCAGCTAAAGAGGAAACGCCTAAAATATGGACATCATTTTCCACAGCTTGTTTGGCCACTTCTTTTGGGGTTTGGAAAAGCGGTCCTATATCTACATCAAAACCAACATCGGCATAACCAGTAGCTACCACTTTAGCACCACGATCATGACCATCTTGTCCCATTTTTGCAATCATTATTCGAGGTCTTCTGCCTTCTTGTTCTGCAAAAATATCAGCAAGTTCTTTTGCTTTTTTAAAGGATTCGTCTTCTTTTATTTCTTTGCTATACACACCACTAAAAGATTTAATTTGTGCTTTATATCTTCCAAAAACAACTTCTAGAGCATCACTAATTTCTCCAAGTGTTGCTCGTTCTCTTGCTGCTTCAATAGCTAAAGCTAATAAATTTTGGTTACCTAAACGAGCTGCATCGGTTAATTTTGTTAATGCTGAATTTACTTTAGCTGAATCGCGTTTCGTTTTAATTTGATTTAAACGATTAATTTGTTGTAATCTCACGTTTTGATTGTCAACTTCAAAAGTTTGAATAGGGTCTTCTTGTTTAAGTTTGTAGTTATTAACACCTACAATAATATCCTGACCAGAATCTATTCTGGCTTGTTTTCTTGCCGAAGCTTGCTCAATGCGCATTTTTGGAATGCCAGCTTCAATGGCTTTGGTCATGCCACCTAATGCCTCAATTTCTTCTAGAAGTAACCATGCTTTTTGAACTATATCATGGGTAAGCTTTTCCACATAATAACTGCCTGCCCAAGGGTCAACGGTTTTGGTTATTTTAGTTTCGTCCTGCAAGAAAATTTGAGTGTTTCTGGCAATGCGTGCAGAAAAATCGGTTGGTAACGCAATGGCTTCATCTAAAGCGTTGGTGTGCAAACTTTGAGTGCCTCCAAATGCCGCAGCAGCGGCTTCAATACAAGTACGAGCTACATTATTAAAAGGGTCTTGTTCTGTTAAGCTCCAGCCACTAGTCTGGCAATGAGTTCTTAAGATGAGGGATTTTTCATTTTTTGGATTAAACTGTTTTATAATTTTTGTCCAAAGCATTCTTGCAGCACGCAGTTTTGCAATTTCCATAAAATGATTCATCCCAATAGCCCAAAAGAACGATAGGCGAGGCGCAAAGGCGTCTATATTCATACCAGCATCAAGTCCTTTTCTTATGTATTCTAAACCGTCGGCAAGTGTGTAAGCCAACTCGATATCACAAGTGGCACCAGCTTCTTGCATGTGGTAGCCAGAAATACTAATGCTGTTAAATTTAGGCATGTTTTTACTGGTATATTCAAAGATATCTGAAATGATTTTCATGGAGGGAGTAGGAGGATAGATGTAAGTATTCCTAACCATAAATTCTTTTAGAATATCATTTTGAATGGTGCCCGATAAATCTTCTTGTTTTACACCTTGTTCTTCAGCAGCTACAATATAAAAAGCCATAATGGGCAGAACGGCACCATTCATGGTCATGGAAACCGACATGCTTTCTAATGGTATCTGGTTGAATAAGATTTTCATATCTTCAACCGAGTCAATGGCAACACCTGCTTTTCCAACATCTCCAACAACACGTTCATGATCACTGTCATAGCCTCTATGCGTTGCTAAATCAAAAGCTACGGACAAGCCTTTTTGTCCGGCTGCCAAATTTCTTCTGTAAAAAGCGTTGCTGTCTTCGGCGGTAGAAAATCCAGCGTATTGGCGTATGGTCCATGGTTTTCTTACATACATGGTTGAATAGGGACCACGTAAGTAAGGCGGAATTCCGGCGCCAAAATTTAAATGTTCAACTAGATCTAAGTCTTCTGAACTATAAGTTGATTTTAATGTAATGCCCTCTGCAGTTAAAAAAGTTTCTAGAGATGGATTGTTTATCTTTTCAGAATCTTTTTTTAACGATATGTGTTGAACATTTTTTCTTGGCATTTGTGTGTCTCTAAATTTATTGGGTTTTATTGAAATCTACTTTGGGTATTTCTTGTTTAGGGATAGAAAAATCTACATCAAAAAGTCTGGCATAGAATAAATCAAAAGCCACGTAACTTGCCAAATATTTATCACCCATGGTTAAACCATAATTACTTAATAAAGGTGGTCCAAACAATCTAGGGCTCATGCTATTGGTTGAAAGTAAAGCTTTTAATGTGGTTTTTAAATCTTTATCCGATATATTGTTTGAAATACAATCCATTAAAGGGCCATTGTAATTTAGATGACTATTGCTATTGTTTGCATCCCACAATTCGGGTTCATTTTTAAGTGCTTCAAAAACTTTTAAGGTATGTTCAGATACAATATCTCTGTATTTGACTCTGTTATAATTTGTTAATCTAATAAATTGGGAATATGCCGAAAGCAGACTTCTTTTATCCTTACTATAAAAATTGGTAATATCTTCTTCAAAACTGTAAAGGGCTTCATTGTAAAGCTTACTGTTTAAGCTATTGCATGTTAATTTTGCGGGTTTTTCAGAAAATTTAAAGTCTTTAAACGCATTTTCTTGTTTACAACTTGTCATACTATAAATAAGAATTACAGCAATAAAATAACATTTTGTTTTCATATTAATCTTCATTTTTTAATCGTTGTTGTTCTAATGTTTCTGCTAAACGTTTTTCTATGATAGGTTCTATTAACGTTTTTCTTTGATTTGTTTTTACAAATGGATACAATTCGAGTTCATGTTTCATTTTATCATCAGGGTTTTGATGCTTATTGCATCCTAATAAAATTTCAGTGCCTTCGTCAAACATTTTTTGCTCTTTGTTAGCACTTTCTTTTATTTTTCTCTGTATAATGCCTTCTTTAAGTTGTTTAAGAAATCCACCATTGGCTTCAATGTTTTTAAAAAGTTCCAATGATTTTTCAGAGAGCTGTTTTGTTATGGTTGCAATATAATAGGCACCATCTGATGGGTTTTTAACTTTATCAAAATAACTTTCATGTTTTAAAATGAGTAGTTGGTTTCGTGCCATGCGTTCTCCAAATTCATTGTCTTTATGGTAGATAGCATCATATGGTAAATTGTTAATGGTATTTGCACCACCTAAAATAGCACTCATACACTCGGTAGTTGTGCGCAACATATTGATGTTGTAATCGTACAATGTTTTGTTGCGTTTTGTTGGATACGCCAAAATTTGACAGTTTAAATTAAAGCCATATTCAGAAGCCAGAGTTTCCCAAAGTTTTCTTAGTGCTTTCAATTTTGCGATTTCAAAAAAATAGTGAGTTCCAATGGCAACATTGAAAGTGACAAGCATGGATTGTTTTTTTTCTTGAGAAAGGATGTTGTTAAAGTAGTTTAAGTATTCGTTGGCATGAGCCAGTCCATAGGCTAATTGCTGAACCATAGTAGCTCCCGCATTTTGATATAATGACATATCAATGCTGAAACTGTTTGTTTGATTTACAAAAGCTTCAAATTTAGTATGGTCATCTTTAAGCGTATTAAACCAATTGCCGTTTCTTGCCAGATTAGCAATGATATCTAAATGAATGTCACTGTTTTTTTTATTTAAGATGGATGCAAATTGATGTGTGAAATTATGTGAAGCATACTGTAATTCAAAGTAGATTTTAGTGCGTTCTAAATCCAAATTTTTAATCAGCTTTTCAATGGAAACCGTATTATTTGGAATAATAAATTTGATACTTTCGGCGCCTTTATCAAGAGCGCTTAAGGCCTTTTTATTGGATTTTATTTCATCAAAAACAAATATGGTTTGGCAAATGTTCCATGAGGTAACAGATGTGTTTGAGCTGAATGATATTTCCTTAAATTCGTCAGCGTGATAGAATGGTTTTACATCAATATCTTCTTGGGTTTTCCAGATTAATGTTTTATTATAATCGGCCCCTTTAAGTTCAAATTGTATGTTTTGTTTCCACTGTTTTGAAGTAACGCTATCAAATTCGTCAAACAAATTAGTCATGGTCTTTTGTTTTTAAACTGTCTTCGTATTCAATAATAAAAATTTCTTCACTATCGCGTTTCATGTAATATTCTTCTCTGGCAAATTTTTCAAAACCTTCTTCTGTACTCAGTTTTTTAAATGCTTTTTTGTCTTTTTCAATTTCTTTTTTATAATATTCTTTTTCAGTTTCTAAATCATCAATATCTGAATTTAATTCATGATGAATGAGATAAGAATTGGCATCAAAAAACAGCATCCAAATTATAAAAACAGCCAAAATAAGAATGAAAACATTTTTAAATGGTTTTAAAAATTTGGATTTATGTTTTAAAATAGACATTTATAATTTTAAAGTTATGATGGATCTTACAATATCAATAGCGACGTTATTGTGTTTATTGTTTGGTATAATCATATCGGCAAATTCTTTCATGGGCTCAATAAATTGGTCATGCATAGGTTTTAATGTGTTTTGATAGCGCGATAGCACTTCGTCAATATCTCGACCACGTTCTGTAATATCTCGTTTTAAACGTCTTATTAAACGCTCGTCTGTATCTGCATGCACAAACAGTTTTATATCAAACATGTCTCTAAGTTCTGGATTTGTAAAAATTAAAATACCTTCTACAATCATCACTTTTCTTGGATGTGTTAAAATAGTATCTCCAGTTCTATTGTGTTTAACAAAAGAATAAACAGGTTGATGAATAGGTAAGTTGTTTTTTAATGCTTTAAGATGCTCTGCCAGCAAGTCAAAATCAATGGATCTTGGATGGTCAAAATTAATTTTGATTCGTTCTTCATAGCTTAAGTGAGACGTGTCTTTGTAATAAGAGTCTTGAGAAATAACCCCAACTTCTCCTTCTGGCAATTCATTGATAATCTTATTTACAACCGTTGTTTTTCCGCATCCAGTTCCTCCGGCTATTCCAATAATGAGCATAAAATTCTTATTTTGTTAAGCACACAAAGTTAACTAATTGTATAGTTAATTATGAGGTTTAATTTATTTTTTAAGCTTGGAAACTTCTTCAACAGTAATCATTTCATCATTTTTATTTCCCCAGCTATTGGTAATGTAATTCATAACATCAGCAATTTCTGCATTGCTTAAACCTAAAGGCGCCATGACGTTGTTATAGGTTTTTCCATTTACAACGAGTTCGCCTTGTTGACCAAATTTAATACCTTTAATACTGCCTTCTCGATTGTTTTTTAAATAATCTGAATTTGCCAAAGGCGGATAAATATTCTCGGTTCCTAAACCCGAAGGCAGATGGCAGGTAACACAAAAATCTGTATAGATTTCTTTGCCTCTCACGATACTTTCTTTTAAAGGGTCACTTTGAAAAGTGCTTGTATAAGTGATTGTAAAAATGATTGAAATACATATCAAAAAACCAATGATGAGTAACTTCATTCTTTATTTTATTGCTGAGGTATTATTTTAATTATTCCTTTTCCTTCAACGCCGACATAGATGTAGCCATCTAGTCCTTGACGAACATTTCTTACTCTTCCAATATCATCCAATAATTTTTCACGTTTTACCACTTTGTTATCTTCTATAATAAGGCGTTCTAAATATTTAAATTTTAAGGAGCTTACTAACAAATTACCTTTTAATTCAGGATATAAATCTGAGGTTACAAAGGTCATGCCACATGGAGCAATGGAAGGAACCCAAAAAAAGATGGGTTGTTCCATGCCTTCTCTTTCGGTTAGTTCGGTAAATGAGGTGCCGTCATAATTGATGCCGTATGAAATAACAGGCCAGCCGTAATTTTTACCTTTTTGAATGATATTAATTTCATCGCCACCTTGAGGACCATGTTCATTATTCCAAAGTTTTCCTGTTTCAGGATGAATAACCAAACCTTGCGGATTGCGATGCCCGTAACTGTAAATCGCTTTTTTGGCATTGGGCTCATTAACAAATGGATTGTCTTCAGGAATTCTACCATCATCATAAAGTCTGTAAATTTTTCCACAGTCTCTGGTAATATCCTGAGGATTTACATCACGGTTACCACGTTCACCTATAGAAAAAAACAAATACCCATCATTATCAAACTCAATGCGAGAGCCAAAGTGTACACCTTTGGTTGAATTAGGACTCGCCTTGTAAAGTAGTTGTTGCTCAACTAGGGTATTGCCCTCAAGTTTTGCTCTCATAATGGCTGTATTGCCACCTTCGCCTTCACCTTCAGGTGATGCAAAAGAGATATAAATCCAGCCGTTTTCGTTATACTTTGGATGCAATTCAAGGTCCATCAATCCACCTTGACCACGAACATAAATTTCTGGCATACCTTCAATGACCGTTTTTTCACCATTCACAACACGATAAAATTCTCCTGTTTTTTCTGTGATCAACATACTTCCGTCAGGTAAAAAAACCATTCCCCAAGGTGTGTTTAAACCTGAAACAACCACTTCAGTAGTGTAATTTACACTTGCAGTACTTTCTGCCAAAACTTTGGTGCTATGTGGTTGAGCACATGAACTATAAGTTAAAATAACAATCGAAAATAAAGAAAGCAGATGTTTCATTTTTTTGTTTTTAAATTTTTTTAAAATAGGTAATTTAAATGTATTCCTGAGTAATAATTTATGGGGTTTCCAGGATAATAATATCTGGGAGCACTACCTCCAAATCCTGTGGCATTTATAAGAATTTGCGAGGCATATTTTTCATTAAAAACATTGTCTAGGCCAAAAAACAAATTTAATGTCATTTTTTTTAAAATGAAAGTTTCATAGCCTAGTTTAACATTTGTTAGGTTATAATTTTTTGAAAACAAGGAATTACTATCAGTCATTGGTATTTTTCCAACATGTTGAAAACTAATGTAGCTGTAAATCCCAAGTTTGGAACTCATATTTATTCCTGTATTGAATACATTTGGAGGAACGCCAGTTAATTTATTTCCCGAAAAATCATTAGTATTATCAATAAATTCTTTAAAAACAAAATGATTATGGGCATAATTCAGAAATTGATGCAGTTCAAAGGTTTTAGAGGTCAGCCATTGATAGTTTATGGACATTTCAAGGCCATCGTGCTGTGTTTTTCCTGCATTTACCCCTATAAATTGGTTATTTGAGGTTCTTCTAGCTACGAGTAAATTTCGGACATCTAATCTGTAAATGGCAAGATTGAATTGAAGGCGATTGTTAATGAAAGATGTTCGTGTACCTATTTCATAATTCCAGCCACTTTCGGGTTTTATTTGAGTGTTTATCAAGCCATCTGGCAATAAGGTTTCGGCAGTTGTTGGTGGAGAGAACCCATGACTTATATTGGCATATACAGTTACGTTATTTGAAAAACCATGAGAAATGCCCAACTTAGGCGATAACATAGCACTAAAGGTATAAGAGCCAGATTGGTCTGGATTATTGGTTGAAACAAATAGGTCTTTTAAGATATAGGATGTTTTGTTATAGTTTGCGCCCAATGACAACGTGGTCTTTTCAGTAACGCTATAGTTGGTTTCAAAAAAGAGGTTGTAATACGTTCTTTTTTCTTTAAAATCTGAAAGCGGATTGCCTTGAACGCTGCCTGTACCTTCAGGAAAATCTTGATATAAATTTTGAAAAGTGCCATAAGTGTAGCTGTCTTTAAAGCCTTCTGCTCCAAACGTCCATTGAATGGTTTTGTTAAATAGGGTATGGGTTCCTAAAATTCTGCTTCTGGCGCCAAGTGCCACAGTTTGCTCTTTTAAAATATCAAAAGGTCTGGGTTCATAAGCATTTTTAAAAGAGGTGAAAATACTGGTAATCTGTTTTATATGTGAGTTAAATTGATGATTCCATGATATTCCAAAAATACCTCTTTGCGAATCTTCATAGCCTTTTGACTGTTTCCAAGTAAAGGCGGCTGATTTTGGATAATTAATATAATACTCTTCATTGATAGAACTTGGAATGAAGGATTTTAAATCAACTAAACTAGACAAAAACGTCAGGTGATTTTTTTTATTTATATAATGATTAGAATTGAAGGTAAATGTTTGTCGGTTATAATCATTATTTTCTCTGTAGCCGTGGCTGTGTGTATTGCTGTAAACAGCTCTAAAACTATTTTTTTTATGGCCGTAGTTAACATTAAAAATATTTTTGGAAAGCCCAAATGAGCCGATGGTTAAGCCACTTTCAAAAGAGGTTTGATTGAGATAAGCGTTTTGCGGAATAAGATGAATAGTGCCGCCCAAGCCTGCGCCATAAATACTGGAGGCAGCACCTTTAATAATTTCTAAACGCGCTATGGAACCCAGTTCAAAATCTTCAATGGTTGATTCTCCATTACCGGTTGTTAAAGGAATGTCTTGAAAATAGGCTCTAATTTTTGAAGTCCCAAATAGGTTTCTAGACCCTATGCCTCTTATAGAAATTTTATTGGTATTTAAAGAACCTGTTTGCATAAAAACACCTGGAACCTGATTTAAAACGGTGTTAAAATTGATAGAGTTTGAACCTTCAATCGCTTTAGGGGTAATAATATCAATAGTAGCAACAGAAGTTTTTAGTCGTTGTGGAATGTGATTCGCACTCACTATAATTTCATTTAATTCTAATGGATTTAATTGCAGTTGAACAATAAGATACTTGGAATTTTGAATTGTAATCTCTTTTTCTTGATATCCTTTTTTAGTGAATTTATAGGTTCCAATTTCATTAATCTCAAATTCACCGAGAGCATTGGATGTTTTTATGCTATTTGTTTGAAGATTTAAAATTTGAACAGCACTAATTGGGGCATTATGTTCATTATCTACAATATTACCTTTTACGATAATTTGAGAATAGGAGACTGCTAAGTAAAAAAGAAAGATAATAACGAGTGCGTTTTTTTTATCAAAAAAAATCATTCAAAAAATTTTATAGCTAATTTATAGTTTTAAGTTCTAATTAATTTCAAAAACCTTGAATAGATTTACTGGAAAATTAAACGAACATAAATGGGTTTCAATTGTATAAAATAATTTATATTTGCACTCTGTTAAAAAGTAGTCTAAAAATTTAGTCAATGTTTTAACATTTCGGGGTGTAGCGTAGCCCGGTTATCGCGCCTGCTTTGGGAGCAGGAGGTCGCAGGTTCGAATCCTGCCACCCCGACTTTTTAGTATATCAAATAGTGACAAAAACTTGGTAATCGAATGATTATCAATTTTTTGCATTTTAAAGGTTTTCATTTAATTTGCTTTGGTTTGATTAAAAAAGTGACCTATTCGGTTACCCTTTACAAAAACCCATAAAAAAGGTAACCGAATGACTTGATTTGACTTTTGTTTTTAATGTTCAATTTAAAAATGAAAGATTATGACACGTACAAACACCTTTAGTACCCTGTTTTGGCTAAAACTTTCAAGTGCCAAAAATGGAAAAGCCCCACTTTATGCCAGAATCACGGTAAACGGTAAACGCTCGGAACTGTCCCTAAAACGAAAGGTCTATATTTCAGATTGGGATTCCGCTAAAAGCAGATTAAAAGCCATAATTTGGGGTTTCTGCGATATTTAACAGCTGAAATATTAGATTTCTATTTTTTATATAAATAACTCTTTTATCTATTTCAATAATCCCTTCGTCTTTAAATTGTTTAAGACTCCTTCCCAAACTTTCAGGTGAAGTGCCAATTATATTAGCCAAATCTTCTCGCGTTAAATCAATACCATTATACTCTTTAGGTTGTTTTTGGAGCCGATTTTCTAAAATGAGCAAATTTATGGCCAATCTTGAATTTTGATTTTTTTGGGCAAGTACAGCAATAATATTGGCAAGAACCCCAAACTCGTGACCAATATTTTTTATAAAAGTTTGTTGCAAAACAGAAATATCCTGTAATAGCCTAAAAAAAACATCCTTAGTTATAAAATTCACTTCCATGTCTTCCAGTGCTTCACAGGAATCCTGATAACGTTCTTCTCCAAATAGGGCATGATAGCCCAATACATCGCCATTTGCGTAGATATAAAAAATTTGCTCCGTACCGGAAAAACCGCGCTTAAATTTTTTTGCTTTCCCTTTTTTGATTTGAAAAATGCCCGTGGGCACCCCTCCTTCATAAAACAAGAGACTCCCTTTTTTAATTATCAAGGGTTCCATGGCTTCGTAAACCAATTTTTTTTCGTCGGAAGTCAGTGCTTCAAATAGCTGGTCACTTTGAAAATCAAAATTCGAATAAAAATTTTTCATAAGGCAAATATATAATAAAACTCAATAATATATAACATTTGTTATATTATAAAATAACATTTATTGTATATTTGTATGCAATTTTATGTAATGTAAACTATGAATGAAAGCAAAATTAGTCTTGTCAACGGAAAATTACATGTTCCAAATAAACCTATTATCCCATTTATTGAAGGTGATGGTGTAGGCCCCGATATTTGGCAAGCGACGAAATTTGTAATTGACAGCGCAGTTAATCTAGCATATGGAGATTACAGGGAAATTAAATGGAAAGAAGTATATGCAGGTGAAAAGGCCTTTAAAAAAACTGGAGAGTGGTTACCCGAAGATACTATTAAAAATATTGAGAAATACCTTGTGGCCATTAAAGGACCATTAACAACACCAATAGGTGGTGGTATGCGCTCCCTCAATGTGGCCTTACGACAGCAACTCGATCTATATGCCTGTGTAAGACCCGTAAAATGGTATGAAGGTGTGCCTTCCCCAGTAAAGAATCCGGAAAAAGTGGATATGGTTATTTTTAGGGAAAATACGGAAGATATTTATGCAGGTATAGAATGGATGAATGGGACACCTGAACTTGAAAGGGTAAAAAACTTCCTGATCGATGAGATGGGTGTCACTGCAATCCGCTTTCCCGATACCGTATCCATTGGAATAAAACCCGTTTCAAAAGAAGGGACGGAACGATTGGTTAGGGCAGCTATTCAGTATGCCATTGACAATAAAAAAGAATCCGTCACCATTGTCCATAAAGGCAATATCATGAAATTTACAGAAGGGAAATTCAAGGAATGGGGCTATCAATTGGCTAAAGATGAATTTGCCGCTAAAGATTATGAAGGAGGCCCTTGGCAAGTTATTACCAAAAACGGATTTCAGTTAATCATTAAAGATGTCATCGCCGATGCCTTTTTGCAACAAATAATTTTAAGGCCAGACCAATATGATGTTATAGCAACACTTAACTTAAATGGTGATTATATTTCTGATGCTTTGGCTGCCATTGTCGGTGGAATCGGTATCGCCCCCGGTGCGAATATAAATTATAATACGGGAGTTTCCATATTTGAGGCCACACACGGTACTGCGCCCAAATATAAAGATCAAGATAAGGTGAATCCTTCTTCCGAAATACTTTCTGGTGTAATGATGTTGGAATATATGGGGTGGAACGAAGCTGCAATCCTTATTGTCAAAGGATTGAAAGGAGCCATTCACAAAAAAACGGTCACCTATGATTTTGAACGTTTGATGGCGGATGCCACGCTTCTTAAGTGTTCTGAATTTGGTGGAGCAATTGTTGCAAATATGTAAAACAAATTTATTGAATGATTTCAAATAAAAAAGGTTTCGAAGTTTTATATGATGGAAGAATCAGTAAATCCTTGGCCTTTAAAAAAGAGGAAAGGGAACGGTTAGGCTTAAGAGGTTTGCTTCCATACTCTGTCGTTGGTCAAAACATTCAGGTAAAACGGGTTATGGAGGGTTTGCGTCGTAAAGATTCAAACATTGAGCGTTATATCATGCTGTCTGCCTTACAAGATCGAAATGAAAAATTATATTATAGAATCGTTAGTGAATATATAGAAGAAATAATGCCTATAGTTTATACCCCAACTGTTGGAGAAGCTTGTATAGAATTCTCCCATATTTTTAGGCGGGCCAAAGGATTTTATATCACGCCTGATGATAAAGGGGACATATTAAAAATTCTGGATAATTGGCCAGAAAAAGATATTCGGGTGATCGTTATTACTGATGGACAACGCATATTGGGACTTGGGGATTTAGGAGCAAACGGTATGGGAATTCCAATTGGTAAATTAGCTTTATATACGGCCTGTGCCGGTATTCATCCTAGTCAATGCTTGCCTGTTATGTTGGATGTTGGTACAAATAATAAAGACATACGGGAAGATATTTTGTATTTAGGGTATCCTAAAGAACGTTTGGAGGGAAAAGAATATTTTGAACTAGTAGATGAATTTGTGATGGCGGTTCAAGTAAAATATCCAAATGCGCTCATTCAATTTGAAGATTTCTTGACCCCTAATGCCTACGCGTTATTGAATATTTATAAAGAGAAAGTGCTGTGCTTCAATGATGATATTCAAGGGACCGCGGCTGTAGCTTTGGCAGGGTTATATGCAGCCACTCGCATCATAAAAATTCCTTTTTCAGATTTACGAATTATGTTTTTAGGTGCAGGGTCGGCCGCAACGGGAATCGCAGATCTTTTAGTATTGGCATTGGTGAAAGAAGGGATGACTGAAGATGAAGCGTTAAGGCGTTTGTGGTTTGTTGATATCAATGGACTGGTGGAGTCAACCAGAACGGATTTAATGCCACATAATTTACCGTATGCGCATCAGCACGAACACTTAAATTTTATTGAATCGATTAAAACCATAAAACCACACATATTAATAGGTGCAACGGGTGCTTTTGGAGCTTTTACTAAAGAAGTTATAGAGGTTATGGGTACTGTTAATGAGCGGCCTGTTATTTTTGCTTTATCAAATCCAACCTCAAGGGCAGAATGTACGGCGTTTCAGGTCTATAATTGGAGCCGTGGCAAAGCCGTTTTTGCAAGTGGAAGTCCATTCGATATGGTTCAACTAAATAACAAAGAGTTTCACCCTGGACAGGGCAACAATGCATATGTCTTCCCCGGAATGGGTTTAGGGGTTATAATTACCAAAGCCACTATAATTCCCGATGAGTTATTCCTAACTGCCGCTAAAACCCTTTCTGAAATGGTAAGTGATAAAAATTTAGAAGATGGTGCCCTATACCCACCTTTGAACGACATTAGAAGTATTTCTTTAGAGATTGCATTTGCAGTTTCCGAAAAAGCGCATGAATTAGGTATTACTAGAAATAAAAGACCGAAAGACTTAAGACAGACAATTATAGACTATATGTATAATCCAAATTACTAAACAATAATTTCCAAATATCAATTTTAGAACTTCATGAAAAAAGGAACAAAGCTATACAGTATTTTAAAATTAAAATGCCCACGTTGCCAAATTGGAAATTTGTTCAGTAATCCAGGATTGTTTGTTTTTTCAAGAATCTTGGAAATGCCCGATAGATGTGCGCACTGTAAGCAGGATTTTAAGTTGGAACCAGGATTTTATACCGCTGCCTTATGGATCAGTTATCCTATGGTGCTTATCATTTTTATCCCATTGATACTATTGGGATTTTCATTGGATGATATTCACAGCTTTTTCAAATTTCTTTATCCAATTATAATCATTCTCGCTTTCGTTTTGCAAATCCCGTTAATGCGCATCGCAAGAGCTATTTTACTGAATATGACCATCGATTTCACAAAAAAATGGTAAGACGTAGCAAACGTTTAAAATTCACTATTTATAAAATTATCAATCACTAAACTGATGAACAAAGAATTTATACCAAAACTGTTTTCTCTTTTAAGGGAAGGAATATCAAGAGAAGTTTTAACAAAATATATGCTTTCGGGATTGATTGTAGGCATTGTTGTGCTGCCACTGTCAATTGCTTTTGCCATAGCCTCTGGCGTCTCTCCTGAAAAAGGAATCATAACCGCAATTATCGCAGGAATTGTAATTTCGGCTTTTGGCGGAAGTCGGGTTCAAATTGGAGGGACAACAGGAGCCTATTAGAGCATTGAGAAGAATGACCAGCAAGCCACAATTGAAAAAATATTCCCATAAAAGGTACGCCAGCCATAAAGCATGCCGGTTTTATTCGAACTATAAAAAAACAATTAATAAATTCGATTGAAATTAAGGAAGATTTCATCAAAAAAATAGTCTAACTGATTTTTAAAATTAAGACATATAAATAATATGGATAATTTTTCGCTGATTTTGTCATCGGTAATTACATTGGGTATTGGAATTCTTAGTATTCCTTTATTGCCTTCAAAAATAAAAGCTTTTGCCAGTTTCTTTTTTGTTTTACTTGTTGCAATTGCCACATCCATTCCTGCTGTACACGCTTTACTTGGATCTCCTGTTGAAATTTATCTACCGGGATCTCCTTTTTTTGGCGAAATTCCCCTGCGCATAGATGCCCTATCTGCTTGGTTTATTTTAATTATTAATATCACTTGTTTAAATGGAGCTTTTTACGGCATTGGATATATGAAACCTTATAAAGCGCAAAAGGCAAATCTTTCTTTACACTGGACGCTATTTCTCCTTTTTCAGGCTTCCATGCTTTGGGTTTGTATGCTGCAACACAGCTTGGCGTTTTTGATTGCCTGGGAAATGATGTCGCTCTCTTCGTTATTTTTAGTATTATTTGAACACGAGAAAAAAGACACTCTTAAGGCAGGCATCAATTATATGGTGCAAATGCATCTAGGTGTAGCATTTTTAACAGTCGGCTTTATTTGGGTGTATTTTGCTCAAGGCACCTTTGATTTTCTTGCCCTTAGCAATTATTTTGGTGCCAACTTTAATGCTTGGTTATTTCTGGTCTTTTTTATAGGTTTTGGCATTAAGGCAGGTTTTGTACCTCTTCATTCTTGGCTTCCTCACGCACATCCTGCCGCACCTTCCCATATTTCAGGTGTCATGTCTGGAGTAATTGTAAAATTAGGAATTTACGGCATTATTCGTGTAGCATTAATGCTGCAAAGTGAAATACTGCTTATTGGCGAATCCATTCTTATTATATCCATCATAACAGGAATATTTGGAATTTTAAATGCTAGTGTGCATCGGGATTTTAAAAAAATGCTCGCCTATTGTACTATTGAAAACATAGGAATTATTGGAGCCGGCATTGGACTATTTCTTATTGGTGCCGGATTTAATAATACAATGTTAATGGTTATTGGGCTTAGCAGTGCTTTATTACATACTTTAAATCATTCTTTATTTAAATCGCTGTTGTTTTTTGCGGTTGGCTCTGTTTACCAACAAACCCATACGCGGGATATGGAAAAACTGGGTGGACTCATACGCCAAATGCCTCAAACTGCTGTTTTATTTCTAATTGGCGCCATTGCCATTGGTGGTTTACCTCCTTTAAACGGGTTTATTTCTGAATTTTTAATTTATAACGGATTTTTAATTGGAATACATACTATTGGTCTGACCCATTCTACTCTAATGATTCTTTCACTAGCTAGTTTAGCTTTTATTGGTGGACTATCCTTATTGACTTTTACAAAAACATTTGGCACTGTATTTTTAGGAAATCCAAGACAGATATTAGTCCATCCTCCTACTGAAGTCTCTTTATGGATGCGCGCTCCACAATATTTTATTGTAGCTATTATGTTTTCTATAGGATTTTTTCCGCAATTTTATTTTGGCATAACACTCCAGATTATACAATCGGTGATACCTGTTTCTAGCCAGATGAATTTAGAATCTTTTACCCCAATGCTTGCACTTATGCAAAATGTGGGTAGATATTCTTTGTTATTTTTGACTTTGCTTATTAGTATTTTTCTTATTAGAAATTATTTTGTAAAACTTCGGCCTGTAGTACAAAACACAACTTGGGGCTGCGGCTATGTGGCGCCAAATGTGCAAATGCAATACACCGGAAAATCCTATTCTAAAAGCCTAAGCAAACTTTTGAGCTTTATTGTAAAGGAGAATAAAAAATATCTAGAAATTAATACAAATGATATTTTCCCAGAATCAAGAAAACATACGTCCCATTATGCTGATTTTTTTGAAAATAATATTTTTGAAAAAGTAACAAAACTAGTCCTTCGTGGATTAAATTATTTTCAATTCATACAAAATGG